>Ga0213827_1000877_pt1 | contig 19359 bp, 16 predicted proteins | sample MC6MC0898MG_FD_180669 | JGI IMG/M metagenome (GOLD analysis project Ga0213827, IMG submission 180669) | Enriched soil aggregate microbial communities from Iowa State University, Ames, United States - MC6-MC0898-MG | ecosystem: Environmental > Terrestrial > Soil > Unclassified | place: USA: Iowa...
AGCGGGCCAGCGCCAGCCGCAGGAGCCGGGCGTGGAAGTGTCCGACAGTTCCATCCCGGAGTGGACCAGCAACGCCACGCTGAGCTGGAACCTGGCCCACTGGAACGCATCCTGGACGGTGCGGCACATCTCCAAGCTCACCGAAGACTGCGGCGATGCGGTGGCCTTCCCGGTGTGCAGCAACCAGATCGAGGGCACCAACGAGCTGAAGGCCACCACCTTCCACGACATGCAGGTGGGCTACAAGATCGACTGGATGAAGGGGCTGCAGCTCAGCGCCGGCTTGAACAACGTGTTCGACAAGGATCCGCCGATCTGCCTGTCGTGCTCGCTCAACGGCTACGACGCCTCCACCTACGACATCCCGCGCGGGCGCTACTGGTACCTGCGCGCGGACCTGCGGTTCTGAGCCTCGGTTGAGCGTGCAGGGCCACCGGGGCGCCCGAGCGGTGCCCCGGTGTGCATGGCCGGCAGCGGCGGGCCATGCCCGGTGGCTGCAACGACGGTCAAATGTATTGCGCGTGGCGGCCAAGGCGCGTTTCTGGCCGCCGGGTGCCTTGTCCGTCAGGCATCATGGGGCGCCCGGCCAGCGGCCGGGTTCCCTTTCCAAGTGTTGTTGCCATGAACCTGCATACCTGGTGGATCTTCGCCGTCACCGTGTTCGTCCTGTGCGGCACGCCGGGGCCGAACATGCTGCACGTGATGACCCGCAGCGTGCGCGTGGGCTTCCGCCGCAGCATCGCCGCCATGGCCGGTTGCCTGAGCGCGCTGGTGCTGGCGCTGTCGATTTCCGCCGCCGGCCTGGGCGCGGTGCTCAAGGCCTCGCCGCTGGTGTTCGACGTGCTGCGCTACGCCGGCGTGGCCTACCTGGTGTACCTGGGGATCAAGGCCTGGCGCGGCGGTGATGCGCCGATCGATGTCGGCAACACCGCGGCGATCGCGCCCAGCAAGCGCCGCATCCTGTTCCGCGACGGCTTCATCATCGGTATCAGCAACCCCAAGCTGCTGCTGTTCGCCTCGGCATTCCTGCCGCAGTTCGTCGATCTGGCCCAGCCGCAGCTGCCGCAGTTCGTGATCCTGGTCGGCACCTTCGCGCTGATGGAAATGTTCTGGTACGCGGTGTACGCCGCCGGTGGGCGCGGGCTGGCCGGCTACCTGGCGCGTCCGGGGCTGCGCAAGGTGTTCGACCGCGTGGTCGGCACCATCTTCATCGGCTTCGGGCTGGCGCTGCTGCGCGCGCGGCCGTAGTGCCGGCAGGCGTCAGGGCCTGCAGGTAGGCGCAGAACGCCATGCGTGGCTGCGACCCACCACCACCGCCCCATAACGCAGAGAGCCGGGCTATGCCCGGCTCTCTTGTCCACGCGATACGACCGCTGACCCGTCAGAACGACCAGTTGAACGTGATCGACCCGTTGCGGCCATCGCCGTACGCGCCATACCCGTTGATCTGCGAGAAGTACTGCTTGTCCAGCAGGTTGTTGAGATTGGCCTGCACGCTGAACTCCGGCGAGATGCGGTAGCGCACGAAGGCACTGACCAGCGCGTAGCCATTCTGTTCGATGCGGCCATACGCCGGCACCGGGTAGTAGATGCGGTTCTGCCAGTTGGCCCCGCCGCCCACGGTCAGCGCGGTCAGCGACTGCGGGGTGTAGCTGGTGAACAGCTTGATGGTGGTCTGCGGCAGGTTGGTATTGATGTCCGCGTCGTTGACGTCCTTGGCCACGTAGCGCGACGCACCGAAGGTCGCATTCCAGCCCGGGGCCAGCTCGCCATTGAGTTCCAGCTCGAAGCCACGGCTGACCGTGCCGCGTGCGGCGATGTAGGCGAACTCGCCCGGACGGCTCGGGATCGGCTCGCTGGTGATCTGCGCCACGTTGTCCTGCTCGATGCGGAAGGCTGCGACCGATGCGTTCAGGCGGTTGTCGAACCACGCCCCCTTGACGCCGATCTCGTAGCTCTTGCCGTCCACCGGATCCAGGTAGCTGCCGCTGCGGTCGCGTGCGGTCTGCGGCTGGAAGATCTCGGTATAGCTGGCGTAGGTGGAGTAGGTATCGTTGAGGTCGAACACCAGGCCAGCGTACGGGGTGGTGACCTTGTGCGAGCGGTCGTCGCCTTCGCCTTCGCTCTTCCAGTCGGTGTAACGCGCGCCGAGGATCAGCTTGAGCGGATCGGCCAGCGACAGGCGGGTGGCGGCATAGCCGGCCTTCTGGGTGATGGTGCCTTCGCTCTGCAACGGCAGGGTGGTGGCCCAGTTCGGCTCCGGGAAGTTGCCGACACCGGCCAGGTAGTTGTCCAGCGGCGCCCAGCCCACCTGGTAGTCGCCGTAGTTGGCGAACTCGCGCTTGTTGTAGCTCAGGCCGGCCATGAACTGGTGCTCGCGGCCGAACAGCTGGAACGGGCCGTCCACGAAGCCGTCCACCGCGTTGACCTTGCGCTCGGTGTTGTAGAACCCTGCCGAGGGCGCGACGCCGGCGCCGGTGGTCTTGTCCAGCAGCGAGGCGCCCGTGGTCCAGTCGTTGTAGGCCGGGTAGAACAGCTTGTCATCGGCCTTGGTGGTGTCATGCGTCGCACCGAGCTTGACCTTCCAGTCGTTGGCGAAGGCATGCTCCAACGTGGCGAACAGGCGCTTGCTGGTGGTATCCCAGTAGGTCCAGCCCGGGTTGGCGCTGAAGGATTCGTCGAACGGGGTGGGGCTGCCATCGGAGAACAGCATCGGGAAGCCACCCCAGGTCGCGCCGTTGGCGCGCTTCTGCTGGTAGTCGTAGCCCACGCTCAGCTGCGTGTCCGGGGTCAGGTCGGCGTCGATCACCGCATAGCCCAGCGTCTTGTGCTGGTCGTAACGGTCCATCTGCGATTCGGTGTCCAGGTAGCTGCCGATCACGCGTGCGCGCACCGAACCGCTGGCATTCAGTGGCGTGGTGACATCCACGGTACTGCGGGTGCGGCCCCAGCTGCCGACGTTGACCGACACGTTGCCGGTCAGCTCGGCGCTGTCGGCGTGCTTGCGGATCAGGTTGACCGAGGCCGACGGATTGCCCGCGCCGGTCAGCAGGCCGGTGGCGCCGCGGACCACTTCCACGCGGTCATACAGGGCCAGGTCCAGGCCGGAATCGCCGTAGCTCCAGTTCTGCACCATCTGCGTGGGCAGGCCGTCGAACTGGTAGCTGTCGATGTAGAAACCGCGCGCGTAGAACTCGGTGCGCTCGGTGTCGGACTGGGTGCTGCTCACGCCGGTGGTGTTGGCCAGTACGTCGAGGATGTCATCGAGGTTCTGGTCCTCGATGCGCTGGTGGCTGATGATGCTGACCGACTGCGGGATCTCGCGCGGGGCCAGGTCGAAGCGGGTACCGGCGGAGGTCCGGCGCACCGAGTAACCCTCGGCGCGCTCGCCCTTGACCACGACCTTGTCCAGGGTGGTGGCATCCGGGCTGGCGTCCTGCGCGAATGCAGGTGCGACGGCCAGCGTGCACAGCGCGGCGAACAGCGCCTGCGGCAGGGCGCGCCGGCTCGGGGAGTGGGGCAGCACAACGGTCGAACGGGTCATCGGCGATTCCAGGGCGGCGGCGCGGGCATGGCCGATGTCCATCGGTGGCCAGGCGCCGCGCAGTAAGTGGGGGTCAGTGCGCGGCTGGCGGGGCCCTGGTGGCAGGGCGCGGGCTCCGGGTACTGATCGCCGCAGCGCCTCCTGGCGCGGACGGGATGAAGATATGTTAATGCGAATCATTGACACCATCAATTCACTTTCCTGAAACGCCCGGGTTTCGCGCTCGGCCGTCCGCGTATCACACTGGTCTGCGACACCGCGGCGCGCGCTTAACGCCTGCGGCCGTAGGCTTGCCGCGCCCATGCCCGCCGCAGGAGACCACCATGCCCAACAAGAACACGCTCTGCCTCTGGTACGACGGCACCGCGCTGGACGCCGCTACCTTCTACGCCCAGACCTTTCCCGACAGCGCGGTCAACGCGGTCCACCATGCCCCCGGCGACTTCCCGTCGGGCAGGCAGGGTGACGTGCTGACCGTCGACTTCACCGTGGTCGGCATCCCCTGCATCGGCCTCAACGGCGGCCCGGCGTTCAAGCACAGCGAGGCGTTCTCCTTCCAGATCGCCACCGAGGACCAGGCCGAGACCGACCGGCTGTGGAACGCCATCGTCGGCAACGGCGGCGAGGAAAGCGCGTGCGGCTGGTGCCGCGACAAGTGGGGCCTGTCCTGGCAGATCACCCCGCGCGTGCTCACCGAGGCGGTGACCAGCAAGGACCCGGCGGTGGCCAAGCGCGCCTTCGAGGCGATGATGACGATGCGCAAGATCGACGTGGCGGCGATCGAGGCGGCCGTGCGCGGTTGAGCCTGGTTCGTCGCGTTACAGCGGCACGTCCAAGCCACGCTTCAACGTGCTCAAGGCCACGGCCGTGCGGAAGCGCTCGATGTTGTCGTCACTGCCGAACAGGCGCTCGCTGATCGCCTCGTACTCTTCCATCGAGGCGGCGGTGAGCAGCAGCAGGAAGTCGGCCTCGCCGGTGATCGCGTAGCACTGCTGCACGGCGGGGTCGTCCTGCACGCGGCGGCGGAACGCGGCGACGCGATGCGGTTGTTCGCTGGCCACGCGTACCTCGACCATGATCGTCAGCGGGCGCCCCAGTCGTGCCTGGTCCAGCACCGCGACGTTGGCGCGGATGATCCCCGCGTCCTGCAGTCGCCTGATCCGCCGCTGCACGGCCGGCGCGGACAGGTGCACGGCCTCGGCGATCGCGCGCTGCGCGGTGGTGTTGTCGCGCTGCAGGATGGCCAGGATGGCGCGGTCGAAGTCGTCGGGGGCGTAGGGCACGGCAGCCATGGGCGAGTGAAACGTGCAGGAAGATGCCTGCAATTGAGCCTTTGCTTCGGCCCGAGCGCAATATGCTGGCGCCATGTCGACCTCCCGCTTTGCCTCGCTGATCCCCGTGCTGGCCGTGCTCGGCTCGGTCACCGCCCTGTCCGTGGGCACCTCGTTTGCCAAGCAGCTGTTCCCGGTGATCGGCGCGCAGGGCACCAGCGCGCTGCGCGTGGGGTTCTCGGCGCTGGTGCTGCTGGCGGTGTTCCGGCCGTGGCGCTGGACCACCACGCGCGCCGATGCCGCGGCGATCTTCCGCTACGGCATCACCCTGGGGGTGATGAACCTGTTGTTCTACATGGCGCTGCGCACGATTCCCTTCGGCATCGCGGTGGCGATCGAATTCTGCGGGCCGCTGGCGGTGGCGATGTGGTCCTCGCGGCGGCCGATCGATTTCGTCTGGGTGGGCTGCGCGCTGGCCGGGCTGTTGCTGCTGTTGCCGCTCGGACACGGCGCGCCGCTGGACCCGGTCGGGGCGATGTTCGCGCTGGGTGCGGCGGTGTGCTGGGCGCTGTACATCATCTTCGGCAAGCGCGCCGGCCACCTGCATGCCGGGCATACGGTGTCGCTGGGCCTCTGCGCGGCGGCGCTGGTGGTGGTGCCGGTGGGCGTGGTGCATGCGGGCATGGCGTTGCTGGACCCGAAGATCCTGCTGTTCGGGCTGGGCGTGGCGATCGTCTCCAGTGCGATCCCGATGTCGCTGGAGATGATGGCGCTCAAGCGCCTGCCGAAGGAGACCTTCGGCATCCTGATCAGCATGGAGCCGGCGGTGGCCGCGCTGCTGGCGATGGGGCTGCTGGCCGAACACCTCACCGCGCTGCAGTGGGCGGCCATTGGCTGCACGGTGGTGGCGTCGGTGGGGAGTACGGTGACGGCACGGCGGGTGGCGCCGAAGATGCCGGGCGCGCCCGCATGAGCACGCTGGCGTGATCGGGAGTGCCGGCCGTTGGCCGGCTCCCGTTGCAGCAGATCACCGGCAGCCGGGCAACGGTAGGCGCTACCCGTTCTGCTCAGCGCCTGACCGGCGCATCCCCCGCCACGTAGTACGCGGCCGTGCTGCGTGCCAACGGCGCACGCCCGCGGATGCGGTCGGCGATCTTCTCGGCGATCATGATCGTGGTGGCGTTGAGGTTGCCGGTGATGATGCGCGGCATGATCGAGGCATCCACCACGCGCAGGCCTTCCATGCCGTGCACGCGGCCCTGGCCATCCACCACGCTCATCGCGTCGGTGCCCATCGCGCAGGAACACGACGGGTGGTAGGCGGTCTCGGCGCGGGCGCGCACGAAGGCATCCAGCTCGGCATCGCTCTTGCAGTCCGCACTGGGGCTGATCTCACGGCCGCGATACTCGTCCAGCGCGGGCTGGGCGATGATCTCGCGGGTGATGCGGATGGCATCGCGGAATTCCTGCCAGTCCTGGTCGGTGGACTGGTAGTTGAACAGGATCGAGGGATGCTCGCGCGGGTCCAGCGATTTTGCATGCACGCGCCCACGGCTGGGCGTGCGCATCGAGCCCACGTGGGCCTGGAAACCGTGTTCCTTGACCGCGTTGGTGCCGTTGTAATTGATCGCCACCGGCAGGAAGTGGTACTGGATGTTGGGCCACTCGAACTCGTCGCGGGTGCGGATGAAGCCACCGGCCTCGAACTGGTTGCTGGCGCCCACGCCGGTGCCCGCAAACAGCCACTCCGCGCCGATCGCCGGCTGGTTCCACCACTGCAGTGCCGGGTACAGCGACACCGGCTTCTTGCAGGCGTACTGCATGTACACCTCCAGGTGGTCCTGCAGGTTTTCGCCGACGCCGGGCAGGTCGTGCACCAGCGGCACGCCGAGTGCGGCCAGCAATGCCGGGGCGCCCACGCCGGAGCGCTGCAGGATCTGCGGCGAGGCGATCGCACCGGCGCACAGCAGCACCTCGCGGCGCGCGCTGGCGTCGATCGGCTCGGCGCTGCCGCCGGTGAGGTAGCGCACGCCCACCGCGCGCTTGCCGGCGAACAGGATGCGGTCGGTGGTGGCGTGGACCACGATCTCCAGTCCCTCGCGGTCCCTGGCCATGTCCAGGTATCCGCGCGCGGTGCTGGAGCGGCGCCCGCGCGGGGTGACGGTGCGGTCCATCGGGCCGAAGCCTTCCTGCTGGTAGCCGTTGAGGTCGTCGGTGCGCGGGTAGCCGGCCTGCACGCCGGCCTCGACCATGGCGTGGAACAGCACGTTGTTGCCGTTCTTCGGCGTGGCCACGCTGACCGGACCGTCGCCGCCGTGGTAGTCGTTGGCGCCGATGTCGCGGGTTTCGGCCTTGCGGAAGTAGGGCAGCACGTCGTGGTAGCTCCAGTCCTCCAGCCCGTCGAACGTTGCCCAGTTGTCGAAGTCCATCGCATTGCCGCGGATGTAGCACATGCCGTTGATCAGCGAGGAGCCGCCCAGGCCCTTGCCGCGCCCGCACTCCATGCGCCGGTTGTCCATGTGCGGCTCCGGCTCGGTTTCGTAGGCCCAGTTGTAGCGGCGGCCCTGCAGCGGGTAGGCCAGCGCGGCCGGCATCTGCGTGCGGAAATCCAGCCGGTAGTCCGGGCCGCCGGCTTCCAGCAGCAGCACGCTGACGCCGGCGTCTTCGGTGAGGCGCGCGGCCAGCGTGTTGCCGGCGGAGCCGGCGCCGATAATGATGTAGTCGTACTCGCGCTTCATCGCGGTGTTCTCCTGTCAGGCCGGTTCAGAACACCGACGCGTAGCGGTCCAGTTCGATCTGGATGGACTTGGTGCGGGTATAGGCGCGCAGCGTGGCCAGGCCGTTCTCGCGGCCCACGCCGGACTGTTTGTAGCCACCCACCGGCATCTGCGCCGGCGATTCGCCCCAGCAGTTGACCCAGCAGATGCCGGCGTCCAACTGGTGGATCAGGCGGTGCGCGCGGCTCAGGTCGCGGCTGACCACGCCGGCCGCCAGCCCGTATTCGGTGGCGTTGGCGCGGGCGACGGCTTCTTCTTCACTGTCATAGGACAGCAGGCTCAACACCGGCCCGAAGATCTCTTCGCGCACGATGCGCATGTCATCGCGGCAATCGCTGAACACCGTCGGCGCCACGTAGCAGCCCTTGCCCAGCGCGCCATCGGTCAACCGCTCGCCGCCACAGACCAGCCGCGCGCCCTCGGTCTTGCCGCTGGCGATGTGGTCCAGCACGCGGCGCATGTGCGCGGCACTGACCAGCGGGCCGAAGTTGGTGTCCTCCTGCAACGGATCGCCGATGCGGATGCGCGCGATGCGCTCACGCAGGGCCAACTCGACATCGGCCAGCAGGTCCTTGGGCACGAACACGCGCGTGCCGTTGGTGCAGACCTGGCCGGAGCTGTAGAAGTTGGCCATCATCGCCACGTCGGCGGCCAGGTCGAGGTCGGCGTCGGCGCAGATGATCAGCGGCGACTTGCCGCCCAGCTCCATGGTCACCTCCTTGAGGGTGGAACTGGACGCACTGGCCATCACCTTGCGACCGGTGCTGGTGCCGCCGGTGAAGGAGATCTTCTCGATGCCGGGGTGTTCGGTCAGCGCCGAGCCTACGCCGGCGCCGTCGCCGGGCAGCACGTTGAACACGCCATCGGGCAGGCCCGCTTCGGTGAAGATCTCGGCCAGCTTCAGCGCGGTCAGCGGGGTCACTTCGCTGGGCTTGAAGATCATCGCGTTGCCGGCGGCCAGCGCCGGGGCGGCCTTCCAGAGGGCGATCTGGATCGGGTAGTTCCAGGCACCGATCGCCCCGACCACGCCCAGCGGTTCCTGCCGGGTATAGAAGAAACTGCCTTCGCGCAGCGGCACCTGGCTGCCTTCGAGTCCGTGCATCACCCCGGCGTAGTACTCCAGCACGTCCGCACCGGTGACGATGTCCACGCTGCGGGTTTCGCTCAGCGGTTTGCCGGTATTGAGCGTTTCCAGCTCGGCCAGCGCATCGTTGCGCTCGCGCAGCAGCGCCACCGCGCGCAGCAGGATGCGCGAGCGCTCCACCGTGGTGAGCGCGGCCCAGGCCGTCTGCCCGGCCTGGGCGCTTTCCACCGCGGCATCCAGGTCGTCGCTGTTGGCGCTGTGCACGTTGGCCAGGACCTCGCCGGTGGCCGGGTTGACCACCTCGAAGGTGCGGCCGCCCTGCGAGGGGACGTAACGGCCGCCGATGTAAAGCAGTTGGTCGGGGAAGCGGGGCATGGTGATGACTCCTTTGCAGCGGGAGACCAGGGTTCAACGGGTCAGATGCAGGAACTGCAGGTGGCGCTCGTACTGGTCGATGATGTCGTTGATGATCTGCTGGCGGCTGTAGCCGAACAGCTCGTAGTCCTGTCCACCTTCATAGAGGTGCACTTCGGCGCGGTAGTAGCGCAGGTTGCGGAAGCGCTGCGCGGCGAACGACGGGGTGAGGTAGCCGCGCATGATCACCTGGTAGGTGAACACCTGCTGCTCGCCGTGGTCCACGGTCAGTTCCATCTGGCCCGGCTCGAACTTCGTGCGTACATCCAGACCCTGTTCGCCCAGTTGCGCGGCCACCGCCTCGATGGCGGGCTTCACGTCGGTGTCCATGAAGCGGTAGACCTCGTCGCGTACCGGGAAATGCACGGCCTGGGTGATGCGCTGGGGCCAGCCGCGCTGGTGCCGCGACTGCCCGATCAGCGGGATCGGCGAATACTGCGAGGCCTTCTTGCGTTGCGACTCCTCGCCCAGCGCACGGGTCAGGCCCCACAGCATCAGCAGCAGCACCACCGAGAACGGGAGCGAGGCCAGCACCACCGCCGACTTGAGCGCATCCATGCTGCCGGCCAGCAGCAGCCCGGCGGTGACCAGGCCGGTCATTACCCCCCAGAACACGCGCAGCCAGCGCGGGCCGTCGTCCTCCGGCGCGCCGCCATGCGAGGACAGGGTGGACAGCACCACCGTGCCCGAGTCGGCCGAGGTGACGAAGAAGACGAAGCTGACAATCACCGTTACCGCGATCACCGCCCGGCTCCACGGGTAGTGCTCCAGCAGCGCATACAGCACCGTGGGCGGGTTATCCACGGCCATCTGCGCCAGCTGCACCTGGTCGTGGTGCAGGATCTGGTCCAGCGCGCTGTTGCCGAAGATCGACAGCCACGCCAGGGTGAAGCCCAGCGGGATCAGCAGCACGCCCAGCACGAACTCGCGGATGGTGCGGCCACGCGAGATGCGCGCGATGAACAGGCCCACGAACGGCGCCCAGCCGATCCACCAGGCCCAGTAGAACACCGTCCAGTTGCCCAGCCAGTCCGGGCGGCCGCCGTAGGCATACACGTCGAAACTCTTGCCGACCACGTTGCCCAGGTAGTCGCCCATGTTCTGCATGAAGGCATTGAGCAGGTACTGGGTGGGGCCGGCGAACAGCATGAACAGCAGCAGCCCGATCGCCAGCAGCATGTTGATGTTGGACATCCAGCGCACGCCCTTCTCCACGCCGGAGACGGCCACGGTGATCGCCGCGCCCATCATCAGCACGATCAGGCCCACCTGCACCCAGGCCGCGTGCGGCACCGGCAACAGGGTGTTGAGGCCGGCATTGAGGTGCAGCACGCCAAAGCCCATGTCCGCGCCCAGCCCGAACACGGTGGCCACGATGCCCAGGGCATCGACGGTGTAGCCGATCGGCCCGTTGATGCGTTTGCCGATCAGCGGGTACAGCGCCGAGCGCAGCGCCAGTGGCAGGTTGTGGCGGTAGGCGAAGTAGGCCAGTGCCATCGCCGCCAGCGCGAACACGCCCCAGCCGTGCAGGCCCCAGTGCAGGAACAGCAGCTGCATGGCCTGGCGCGCGCTGGCCTCACCGCCGCCCACGCCGCCCTGGGGCGGCAGCAGGTAATGGGTGAGCGGTTCGGACACGCAGAAGAAGAACAGGGTGATGCTGATGCCGGCGGCGAACAGCATGCCGGCCCAGGAGAGGTAGCTGAACTCCGGCTCGTCGTGGTCCGCACCGAGTTTGACGTTGCCGTAGCCGGACAACGCCACGCCGACCACGAACACCAGGTACACCGTCATCGCCAGCAGGTAATACCAGCCCACATTGCGCGAGGCCCAGGTCTGGGCATCCAGCAGCAGGGCGCCGGACTGGATCGGGAAGAGGGTGACCAGCGCTGCGAATGCGGTGACCAGGGTCGCCGCAAGCAGGAACACGGGACGAAGCGTGCGCACCTCGGGCGGATGCGGCTCCACGGTACTCATGGGGTGGGGGATGCTCCCGGTGCCACGGTGGGCTCAGGCGGAGCGTTATCGCATACGGGTCGTGGATGCTGCGTGTGCGCAGCCGCAGATGCCCGCCGCACGGGGCGGCGGGGTATCGGGGTTACCGCAGCGCGGTGCTGGGTACGTCGATCGACATCGCCAGGGCGAGGTGATCGGAGAACGCGGCCGGGACCGCCTCGGCGCTGCGCTGCTGCAGGCCGGTGCTGAGCAGGATGTGGTCGATCGCGCGGTCCGGGCGCCAGCTCGGGAAGGTCGGCACCGCACAGCCGGGGGGCTGCAGGGTGGTCTTCTGGTACAGCGCCTGCATTTCCGGGCGGTCGGCCAGGCAGTTGAAATCGCCCATCAGCACCGCGTTGGGATGGTCGCTGAGCAGGTCGGCGATGAAGGCCAGCTGCGACATCCGCGAGTTGGTGCCCAGCGACAGGTGCGCCACCGCCACTGCCAGGCCTTCGCTGCCTTCGCCGAACTTGGCCAGCAGCACGCCGCGCCCGCCGATGCGGCCGGGCAGGGCATGGTCCTGTACTTCCACCGGCTCCAGCCGGCTCAGCAGGCCATTGGCACTGGAGGCGACACCGCCCATGCGGCGGTTGGGCTGGTGGCTCCAGTAGTTGAAGCCGGCGCGCTCGGCCAGGTAGTGGGTCTGGTTGGTGAAGCCCGAGCGCAGGCTGCCCGGATCGGCTTCCTGCAGCCCGACGATGTCGTGGCCGCGGGCAAGCTGGGCGATCGCGTCCAGGCTGGTGCGCTTGCGCCCCGCCGGCAGCGCATGGGACCAGCTGCGGGTCACATAGTCGCTGTAGCGGCGGGTACTGCTGCCGGCCTGGATGTTGGCCGTCAGCAGGCGCAGGGTCCGCGTGGTGGGGGAATTCACGACGGTTGCCGATTCACGCTTGATCAGTTGCCCTTGGCGGCGCGTTCGCGGGCGATCAGGTGATCGGCGATGCGCAGCATGTCCGGGAAGCTCTTGCCCTTGACCAGGTACTTGCCGTTGACGATCACCGAGGGGGTGCCGGTGATCTGGCTGCGCTGGGCGAAGTTCTTGGCGGCGTTGGCCTTGGCACCCACCGCGAAGCTGCTCATGGTGCTGGCGAACTGCTTGGCGTCGGCGCCGTGCTTGGCGTAGAAGGCGGCGATGTCTTCAACCGAATCCTTGCCGCGCTCGCCCTTCAGGGTCTTCTCAGCGTGGATGGCCGAATACAGGGCCTCATGGGTCTTTTCCTGCAGGCCCATGCTCTGCGCGGCGTAGAAGGCGCGCGCGTAGTTGTCCCAGGTGCCGCCGAACATGGCCGGCACGTAGACGAAGCTGACGTCGCTGGGCAGGCCGGCCTTCCACGGCCCGATCAGGGGCTGGAACGCGGCGCAGGCCGGGCAGACGTAGCCGAAGATCTCGGCCACTTCGATCTTGCCGGTGGCCGGCTGGAACGGCTGGCCGTTTTCGATCAGCACATAGTCGGTGCCTGCCACCGGCTCCGGGCCGGTCGGGCGCGACGACGCCGGTGCCGGCGCGGGCGTGGTGGCCTCGGCGGCGGCGGTTTCAGCGGCGGCCGTTTCGCCGGTGGCGGCCGGGGTCTCGCTGCTGGCCGGCGCGGTGTCGGTGGCCGGGGCACTGCTCGGGGCCGCCGGCTCGGTCGGCGCGGCGGTGTTGGCGGTGCCATCCTGGGCCTTGCAGGCCACCAGGATCGGCAGCAGGGCCAACAGCGAAATCGCGAAACGGGTCTTCATCTAGGCATCTCCAGCGGAGGAACGTATAGGGGCCGGCGCGTTGCGCGCCAGCCAGAGGGGAATGATGGCACGCGGCACTGGGCGTACCGCGTGCACGGTGTGTGACGGTTCAGCGAGCCTGCACTCAGCGCTTGGGCTGGGTGCGCGCCTGTGCGATCAGGGCATCGGCGTTGCGCAGCATCGCCTCGAACGAGTCGCCCTTGACCAGGTAGCGGCCGTTGATCACCAGCGCCGGGGTGCCCGGCACCTTGGTGCGCTGGGCGAAGGCGCGCGCGGCCTTGAGCTTCTGCTCCACCGCATCGCCCTTGATGGTGGCCAGGAAGCGCTCCGGGGCCACGCCGTAGCCCGTGTAGAACGCGGCCAGTTCTTCCGGCGCCACGTTCTGCATCGGCAGCGAATGGGTCTCGTGCAGGGCCTCGAACATGGCGCGGTGGCTGCGCTTGGCGACGCCCAGCTGGTCGGCGGCCAGGTAGGCGCGCGCGAACGAATCCCAGATCCCGCCGAACGCGGCCGGCACCGGGGTGAAGCGGACATCCTTGGGCAGCTTGGCGGCCCACGCTTCCAGCTGCGGCTCGAAGCGGGCGCAATGCGGGCAGGTGTAGCCGAACATCTCCACCACCTCGATCTTGCCCGCCAGCGGCGCGTACGGGCCGGGCGCGTCGATCAGCTCGTAATCGGTACCTTCGACCAGCGTGGCCGGCGTGGCGGCGAGGGTGGCCAAGGGGCTCAGTGCCAGCAACAACACCATCAGGCGGGGGATCAACTTCATCTACATCCATCTCCATCGGAAAAAACAACGCCGGCCCAGTGCCGGCGTGGCGTTGAACATAACCCGCCGCGAGGGCGGTGCGGCCAACCCGCCGCCGAACGGTGGCTAGGGGGCCTTGGGCGGCGCGGCCGCGGCGATGTCGTCGGCGCGGTTGTGCAGGCCCTGCAGGTAGCTGCCCAGTGCCTGGATCTCCTGTTCGGACAACTGCTTGGCAATGGTCGCCATGATCTGGAAGTGGGCCTTGTCGGTTTCGTGGGTCACGCCGGCCTGGTACTCCTGCAGTCGGCGGGCGACATACGCCGCATGCTGGCCGCCGATGTGCGGATAGGCTGGCCCCGGGTTGCCGGCGCCGGTGGGACCGTGGCAGGCCATGCACGCCGGAATGCCCCGGGCGGCATCGCCACCGCGATACAGCTGCTGCCCGATCTCGTAGAACTTCTTGCCGGCATACGGACCTTCGCCGACCAGGCCATCGTCGGCAAGCCCGGCGTTGGCCTTCTGCGTTGCGAAATAGGCACCGATGTCGCGCATGTCCTGCGGGGTGAGGTCCTGCACGAAGGGCACCATCGCCGCCGAGGCCCCGGAGGTGCGCTGGCCGTTGGCGATCAGGGCCATCTGCTGGGCCACGTAGCGCTCGCTCTGGCCGGCGATGCTCGGGTACATCTCGACACTGGAATTGCCGTCGGCCGAGTGGCAGGCCGCGCAGGCGGCGGCCTTGGTCTGGCCGGCCTTGGCATCGCCCCAGGTGGTCTTGCTGAAATCGACCTCCAGCGAAGCGGTCTTGATCGGGCCGTTGTCGGGCAACGGGGTGATCGAGGTCTGGGCGACCGCAACGGCGGCCAGCAGCGATACAGCGACAGCGGAAACGGCAAGAACGCGAGCATGGCGCATGCGGAAGCTCCGTGTGGACCGGCCTGGCGAGTGCAGGCTGCACTGGCTTAGGATCGCCCGATTATCCATGCGGTTTCACGCCACGGTCAACGCGGCAGTGCGTCAAAACCGCCCCCGGCAGCCCGCGGCCGGCCCGGACATGCGATCCTATGGGCATGTCATTGCTCCTCGAACGTGCCACCTACCTGCTTTCGGCCCACAACACCCGGCAATTGCCGGAGGATGTCGGGGCCGAAGTCGCCTTTGCCGGGCGCTCCAACGCCGGCAAATCCAGCGCCCTCAACGCCCTGACCCGCCAGAACAGCCTGGCCCGGGTCTCCAAGACCCCCGGCCGCACCCAGCAGCTGGTGTTCTTCGAGGTCACCCCGGAGGCCAAGCTGGTCGATCTGCCCGGCTACGGCTACGCCAAGGTCCCGCTGGACCTGCAGGCGCACTGGCAGGCCTTCATCGACCAGTACTTCCGCACCCGCGAGGCGCTGCGTGGCCTGGTGGTGGTGATGGACATCCGTCATCCGCTGAAGGATTACGACCGCCAGATGCTGGCCTATGCGGTGCAGCGCGGCTTGCCCGCGCACGCGCTGCTGACCAAGGCCGACAAGCTCGGGCGTGGCCAGCAGGGCATCGCCCTGCAGAAGGTGCGCAAGGAACTGCAGTCCTCCTTCGGCGACACGGTCAGCGTGCAGACCTTCTCCGGTCCGGCCCGCCAGGGCGTGGACGAAGCGCGCGGGATCATCGGCGGCTGGCTGGGATTGAACAAGCCGGCCCCGGAAGCGGCCTGACCCAAGGCCCGTGCACCCACGCCATGCGTGGGTGACGTTGCCCCCGGCGCGGGCGAACAACGCGTGTACGCGGCCGACCGGCGTTGTCCCGGTCGGTGCGGCCGCGCGTGCCCGGCATCCACGCATGGCGTGGATCTACGCGTTGGGGCACCTGGGGCGTTTACCTGGGGCAAGCCCGCAATGGATGTGCGCCGCTGACCGGGCTCTGTCCCGGTCGGGGCGCCGCGCGTGCGCGGCATCCACGCATGGCGTGGATCTACGCGTCGGCGCACCTGGGGCGTTTACCTGGGGCAAGCCCGCAATGGATGTGCGCCGCCGACCGGGCTTTGCCCCGGTCGGTGCGCCGCGCGTGCGCGGCATCCACGCATGGCGTGGATCTACGCGTTGGGGCACCTGGGGCGTTTACCTGGGGCAAGCCCGCAATGGATGTGCGCCGCTGACCGGGCTTTGCCCCGGTCGGTGCGGCCGCGCGTGCGCGGCATCCACGCATGGCGTGGATCTACGCGTTGGGGCATCCGGGCGTTTGCTTGGGGCAGGCCGACAACGGAGGTGCGCCGCTGACCGGGCTCTGTCCCGGTCGGGGCGCCGCGCGTGCGCGGGATCCACGCATGGCGTGGATCTACGCGTTGGGGCACCTGGGGCGTTTACCTGGGGCAAGCCCGCAAGGGATGTGCGCCGCTGACCGGGCTCTGTCCCGGTCGGGGCGCCGCGCGTGCGCGGCATCCACGCATGGCGTGGATCTACCTGCCCGTGGGCTGGGCGGGGGCCGGCAACGGCGCGAACTCACCCGGCACCCAGGCGAATGCTTCGCCTTCGCGGCGCACATGGCCCAGCCCGGGGAACGGCAGGTGCGCGCCGGCCACCCACCAGCCTCCGTCGGCGGCATGCGCCATCATCCGGCGGCGGCTGGCGATCGCGGCGGTGCGGTCGCTGTCGGCTTCGTAGGAGGCCTGCGGCTGGGCGAACTGCACGGCATGGAAATGCACGATGTCGCCCCACACCAGCAACTGCTGGCCGGCGCCGCCATCGATCCGGTAGGACACGTGGCCTACCGTATGGCCATGGCTGTCCAGCGCGGTGATGCCGGCCGGCAACGCATCGCGGGGCCCAAAGCGCTTCAGCTTTCCAGTCGCCTCGTAGGGCGCCACCGCTTTGCGCGCCAACGCGAAGGCAAAGCGCACACCCTGTGGCGCGCCGGCGGTGCTGGCCGGGTCCAGCCAGTAGGCCGCGTCGGCCGCGGACAACCAGACCGTGGCGTTGGGGTAGGCGACCTTGTCCTGCGCGTCCAGCAGCCCGCACAGGTGGTCCGGATGGGCATGGGTAAGCAGCACCTCATCCACCTCGGCCGGGTCATAGCCGGCCTTGCGCAGGTTGCCCAGCACCTGGCCCAGGCCCGGGCCGAAGCACTGCGCGGTGCCGGTATCGACCAGGGTCAGGTGCTCGCCACGCTGCACCAGGTAGGCGTTGACCGCGGTCTGCAGGCCCTTGCCGTCCTCGGGGACGTAGCGGTGGTCCAGCAGGCGGGTGACCGCGCCGGCGTCGATGCCGGCGAGTTCCTGGCGTCCCAGCGCGACGGTGCCATCGAACAACGCGGTGACCTGCAGCGTGCCGATCTGCTGGTGGTAGACGCCCGGCACCTGTGCATCCGGGGTGTGGGCGGTGGTGGCCAGGGCCGGGCCGGTGGCGACGGCGAACAGCAGCGCGGTGGCGAGCGTGCAGGCGCGGGGGAAGGACATGGCAGGTTCCGTACAGGGCGGCAGCGCCGCGGTGCCCCATGCTGCGCGCGGCCTGCCGCGCGATGCGCTCAGAATGCCGCGCGATCCGCTCGCATCGGCCGGGCTCAGCTGTTGCCGATCGCCCCCGGGTCCAGCCCGTAGCGGGCGGCGAAGCGCTTGCTGAAGCTGCCCAGCGAGCGGTAGCCCACGCGCGCGGCGACGGTCTTCAACGGCAGGCGGGTGGTGTAGAGCAGGTTCATCGCATGCGCCAGCCGTGCGTCGGCGATCAGTTCACGCATGCTGGTCTGCTCGCTGGCCAGGCGCCGGCGCAACGTGGCACCGCTCACACCGAGCTGCTGTTCGAAGTCGCGGGACTGCCAGTCGCGCTCGGGCTGCGCCGCGATCAGGTCGCGGATGCGCTCGCCCAGGCTGGGTTCGGGGGCGAGCAGCAGGCTGCCATGGCCGCGCCGGCAGAACGCCACTACCAGCGATGCCAGGGCCAGGCGCGCCTCGGTGTAGCGGGCCTGCTCCAGCGCGTGGCGCCATTGGCGCAGGGTCTGGCCATGGTCTTCCAGGGACAGCTTGCCCAGCGCGTCGCCGGGGCCGGGCAGGGGCTCGTTCCACAGCACGCGCGCGGCGGCCAGCGCCTCGGCGCACAGCGGCACGATCGCGCTGAGGTACACGCCACTGTGCGGGTCGGGAATGTTGACCACGTCGATGCGGCACCGCCGGGTGATCAGGAACAGGTCGCCGGGCACGAACGCGAGCGACTGCTGCGCGCAGCGCACCTGCTTGCGCCCCTGCAGCAGGATCGCGACCTGTGGCTGGGCGATGTCCACCGAGGAGGCGCCATGCTCGCGGCGGGCAGTGATGCAGGCGTAGCCGTCGGCACGCTGGCAGTCGGCCAGGCTCGCCATCTCGGCCAGGAGGGAGTCGGGGGGCAGGCGCATGTCCATTACAGCGCAGTATCGAACAACTGGCCGATCAGCGCCGCCGCGCCCATGGCCAGTGCGCCCCAGAACATCACCCGCACCGCGCCGCGCAGTGGCGGGGCACCGCCGGCGCGCGCGGCCATCGCACCGGTCAGGCCCAGCCCGGCCACGGTGACCGCGGTGGTGACCTGGGCGACGTGCGCGTGCGGGGCGAGCAGGGCGGTCAGCACCGGCAGCGCCGCGCCGCTGACGAAGGCGCCGGCCGAGGCCATCGCCGCCTGCATCGGCCGCGCGCGCAGCTCTTCGGTGATGCCCAGCTCGTCGCGCGCATGCGCGGCCAGCGCGTCGTGGGCGGTCAACTGCACCGCAACCTGCTGCGCCAGCTCGGGGCTGAGGCCGCGATGGCGGTAGATGGCGGCGAGCTCTTCCAGTTCGCTGTGCGGGTCATCGTGCAGTTCGCGCTTTTCCACCGCCAGGTCGGCCCGCTCGGTGTCGGCCTGCGACTGCACCGACACATACTCGCCGGCGGCCATCGACATCGCACCGGCCACGGTGCCGGCGATGCCGGTGGCCAGCACCGTGGAGGCGCTGGCGCCACCCGCCGCGATGCCGACCACCAGCCCGGCCACGGAGACGATGCCGTCATTGGCGCCCAGCACGGCCGCACGCAGCCAGCCCACGCGGTCGGAGCGATGTACTTCCGGATGTCTGGATCGGCTCATGCCGACAGTCTAGGGTGTCGGCCGCCGTGGCCGGCGGAATGACTCGCAGCCGCGCCTGCGCATCGGCAGCGTCAAGTGGTAGCCAGTAGGATGCTGAAAACCGTCACGGTGACACGACGGTGGGGGACGCCACGATATAGTGCGCCCTTGCGATGCGGGGGCGTGGACCCCACATCCCCGCCCTGACCAGAATCCTGCGAGCCTCCCCTTGTCGAGCCCCAGCCACGTCGCCGAGACGCCGATCACCGACCGAAATGAACTGGTCGCCACGCTGGCCTCCGGCGAAAAGCCCAAGGCGCAGTGGCGCATCGGCACCGAGCACGAGAAGTTCGGCTTCCGTCTGGACGACCTGCGTCCGCCCACCTTCGACGGCGACCGTGGCATCGAAGCCCTGCTCAAGGGCCTGACCCGTTTCGGCTGGGATCCGGTGCAGGAAGGCGGCCGCACCATCGCGCTGCTGCGCGACAACGCCTCGGTGACGCTGGAACCGGCCGGCCAGCTGGAACTGTCCGGCGCGGCGGTGGAGACCATCCACGACACCTGCGTGGAAACCGGCACCCATCTCAACGAAGTGGCGCAGGTGGCCGGCGAACTGCAGCTGGGCTTCCTGGGCATGGGCTTCCAGCCCAAGTGGACCCGTGACGAGATGCCGTGGATGCCCAAGGGGCGCTACAAGATCATGCGCGAGTACATGCCCAAGGTCGGCACGCTGGGCCTGGACATGATGACCCGCACCTGCACGGTGCA
>Ga0213827_1000878_pt1 | contig 19337 bp, 14 predicted proteins | sample MC6MC0898MG_FD_180669 | JGI IMG/M metagenome (GOLD analysis project Ga0213827, IMG submission 180669) | Enriched soil aggregate microbial communities from Iowa State University, Ames, United States - MC6-MC0898-MG | ecosystem: Environmental > Terrestrial > Soil > Unclassified | place: USA: Iowa...
CAACGACGCGCCCGGCATGCTGAGCGTGCGTATGCCCGTCCGGTTCTCCTGCCACGCGCCGGTGTCCAGGATGGATTGAACGAGGTCCAGGTATTGTTTCATGGCGGTCCTTGTGTTCGCCCGCCCCGCGGGTGACGCAAATTGGCCGCCGCGTGCGACGCGGCGGCGCTTGATCTAGATAGGGAAGAAGGGATAGGGCGAATTACACCACGCGGGCGTGCCTCAGGCGGCGGCCGGCGCTTCCTGCGTGTCGACGATTTCGACCGAAAACGTCAGCGCCGCGGTCTTCTCCAGCATGGCCGAGGCCGAGCAGTACTTTTCGTGCGATAGCTGCACGGCGCGCTCCACCGCGGCTTGCGGCAGGTTGCGACCTGTGACCGTGAAGGCGAAATGGATGCGGGTGAAGACTTTCGGGTCGGCATCCGCGCGGTCGGCATGGAGCTTGACGCTGCAACCGGTGACCGCGTGGCGGCCGCGCTTCAGGATCAGCACCACGTCATACGCGGTGCAGCCACCCGTGCCGGCCAGCAGCATTTCCATCGGGCGCGGCGCCAGATTGTGGCCGCCGCCGTCCACAGCGCCGTCCATCACGGCCACGTGGCCACTGCCGGTGCTGGCGGTAAAGAGCATGCCGTTGGGGCCGCCCCAGTCGATCGTGCATTCCATGTCGTGTGTCCTTGAGCTTTGAGCGCAGTCAATGGTTGATGATACCTGTTGCGTACAATTCCAGACACGAGAGCCCCGCCCCGCATCAGGGGTGTGTGCGCCAGTTTTGCCAAGGAGTTGTTCATGTCCACCGCCCTGTCACAATCCGGCCCCCTTTCCTTCCTGCGCCGCACCACTCCGCTGGATGCCTTGCTGGCCGAAGCGGACCGCGCATTGCGGGTGCTGTCCAACAGCGCGACCGCCGGCCGTCCCTATCCGGCCAAGTCCGAAGAGGCGCCAAATGCGATGTCCGCGCAGGAAAAACGGCACGCGGCGGGCCTGATGCGCGTGAACCATGTGGGCGAGGTCTGCGCGCAGGCGTTGTACCGGGGGCAGGCATCGGTCTGCCGCGAACCCGCGCCCCGCGCGCTGCTGCTGAATGCGGCTTCAGAAGAAGTCGATCATCTGGTCTGGTGCAACGAGCGCCTGACCGAACTGGGCAGCCGGCCCAGCCTCTTGAACCCGGTCTGGTACGCCGGATCGTTCGCATTGGGCGTGCTGGCCAGTTATGCGGGAGTGCCGCGCAACCTGGGTTTCATGGCCGAGACCGAGCGGCAGGTGGAGGCGCATCTGGAAGAGCATCTACGCACCTTGCCGGTGCAGGATGAACGCTCGCGCGAGATCGTCCGCAAGATGAAGGACGACGAAGCCAAGCATCGCGCCAGCGCCGAGCGGGCAGGGGGCGTACCGCTGCCCGCCCCCGTAAAAGCGGCGATGCGGGCAATGTCCAAGGTCATGACGACGACGGCTTATTGGGTCTGAGAACCGCTTGCGGCTGAAATGTTGCAGTGCGCAATTTCGGCCGCATGCTGGTGCAGAACGCACCATTAAGGTGCAAATGACAGGGTGGGATTACCCGGTATCGTCTAGGGTTAGTCCGCAATGGGTTTACCCGTTTGGCGAAAACCCTTTTTTTGGCCAAGCCATGTGTTGATGCGGGTCTCCAGGGGGCGCAAGGGAATTTTGCGGCGAAAACGCAACGCGAAAACCGGGCTTCAAAAGAGATTAAAAAAATTCTTGCATCGCACAAAAAACCTCGGTACTATTCAGTCATCGGATGTTGAAACGCAGTCGGCGCGGTGCAAAACCCCGAACGCGTAGCGAGCAGAAGGCAAGCTCCCAACATGCCACGGTTGTCTCCTCCACCCTCCTCCTTTGGTGGATTTAGCCCGAGATCTTACGATCTCGGGCTTTTTTTTATGCCGAATCAATGCGTCCCTATTTTTTGGCGCGGTTCGCCCGGCGTGGCCGGTCAACGGCATATCCTCCCTATGGCGGCATCCGCGTTTTCCCTGGGATATTTCGCGTGTTCCCCTGCGGAAAGCTCTACAATCAGCGCATGAAATCCGTATCTCCGCGCGTCCGCGGTTTTGTTGCATCAGCCCCCTCCAACCAGCGGCCTGGCGGCGGACGAACGGCCCCATCCCGGGTGTTACGTTTCGTGCCCCTGAATTGCACTTCCTTATCCCTGCCATATATGGGCGTTACACCTGCCTCCCATAATGGCGGGCCTGTCTCGATAGACCAACCAGAGGTGATTCTGTGACCTGGCTGTATATCTGCGTGGTCGCGTTCATGGTGGGCGGGCTCATCGTGTGGTCGGAACGCTGGCATGGCCGGTTTACCGGCGACAGCGATCTGAACAAGCCGCAAGCGAACCATTCCCGCGCGACCCCCCGTGTCGGCGGCTTGGCCGTGCTTGCTGGCACCTTGCTGGGCCTGCTGGTGCTGGGCCCTGCCAACATGACGCTGACGTGGCTGTGGCCCGCGCTGTTTGTCGCCGCGCTGCCGGTGTTCGTGGCTGGCCTGCTGGAAGACATCACTAAAGATATCGGCGCCAGCAAGCGTTTGCTGGCGGCATTCCTGTCGGCGGCGATCGCCTGGTGGCTGCTGGGCGGCGTCAGCCGCGTCGGCATGGCGCCGGTGGACTACGTGCTGTCGTTCTGGCCGGTGTCGCTCTTGTTCACCATGATTGCGGTGGGCGGCTGTACACATGCGCTGAATATCGTGGACGGCATGAACGGCCTGGCCGGCATGGTTGCCACCCTGATGTCGGTGTCGATCAGCCTGGTGGCGATGCAAGTGGGCGACGTGCCGATCTTCCTGATCTCCGCCGCCTTGGCGTCGGCGACCTTGGGCTTCCTGGTCTGGAACTTCCCGTTCGGGCGCGTGTTCCTGGGCGACGGCGGGGCCTATTTCCTGGGCTTCATGCTGGCCGAACTGGCGGTGCTGCTGGTCGTGCGTAATCCGTCGGTGTCGCCGTTCTACGCGCTGGCCGTGCTGTTCTACCCCGTATTCGAAACCGGTTTCTCGATCTGGCGGCGGCGCTTCAAGCGCGGCGTGCCGGTCGACCAGCCGGATGCCTTGCACCTGCACCAGCTGGTGTTCCGCCGCCTGGTTCGCGTGACGTTCAGCCGGGGCCGTCGCCACGCCGTGCCGGCGCTGTGCAATGCGATGGCGTCGCCCTACATGTGGGTGCTGGCGCTGATCGGCCTGGTGCCGGCCACGATCTGGTGGGACAACGCGTGGGCGCTTAGCGCCAGCCTCGTGGTGTTCGCCAGCGTCTATATCTGGCTGTATGCGCGGCTGGTGTCCTGGCGCCGTCCGGGATGGCTGCTGCTGCCGTCCGTTTTGAAGACGACGGATTAGTTTTGAGTGCCCCGGCGATTGCCGCCGGGGGCTCGGTTATCTATCACCCGACCATATTTAAAATGCCGTAGTCGTTCTACGGTGAAGGGAGAGTTATGTTGCGAATTCAGGATGTGAAACTCGCTGTCGTCGGCCTTGGCTACGTCGGTCTGCCCCTGGCGGTGGAGTTCGGCAAGAAGCGCTCGGTCATCGGCTTCGATATCAATACGCGCCGCATCGACGCACTGAAGGCCGGCCACGACCACACGCTGGAAGTCAGCGATGAAGAGCTGGCCGAAGCCGCTCAACTTACCTACACCGCCGACCGCGCAGAGCTGGGTCAGGCGAACGTGTTCATCGTGACCGTGCCGACCCCCATCGACGAATACAAGCAGCCCGACCTGACCCCGCTGGTCAAGGCCAGCGAGACCATCGGCGCCGTGCTCAAGCGTGGCGACATCGTCATCTATGAATCCACGGTTTACCCGGGCGCTACGGAAGAAGACTGCGTGCCGGTGCTGGAACGCGTGTCGGGCCTGAAGTTCAATGTGGACTTCTACGCCGGCTACAGCCCCGAGCGCATCAACCCGGGCGACAAGGACCACCGCGTCAGCACGATCAAGAAGGTTACCTCCGGTTCTACGCCCGACGTGGCCGAACTGGTCGACCAGCTGTACAAGCAGATCATCACCGCCGGTACGCACAAGGCGTCCAGCATTCGCGTGGCGGAAGCCGCCAAGGTGATCGAAAACACGCAGCGCGACGTGAACATCGCGCTGATCAATGAACTGGCCCTGATCTTCAACAAGATGGGCATCGACACCGAAGCCGTGCTGCAAGCCGCCGGTACCAAGTGGAACTTCCTGCCGTTCCGTCCGGGCCTGGTAGGCGGCCATTGCATCGGCGTGGACCCGTACTACCTGACGCACAAGGCGCAATCGATCGGCTACCACCCCGAGATCATCCTGGCGGGCCGCCGCCTGAATGACTCGATGGGCGGCTACGTGGTGTCGCAACTGGTCAAGGCGATGACCAAGCAGCGCATCCATGTGCAAGGCGCGCGCGTGCTGGTCATGGGCCTGGCCTTCAAGGAAAACTGCCCGGACCTGCGTAACACCCGCATCGTGGACATCGTGCGCGAACTGGGCGACTACAACGTTGACGTCGATGTCTACGACCCGTGGGTCGACCCCGAAGAAGCCGTGCACGAGTATGGCCTGACGCCGGTCGCCAAGCTGGAAGAGGGCAAGTACGACGCGGTGATCCTGGCCGTGGCGCACAACCAGTTCAAGGCATTGGGCGCCGAAGGCATCCGCAAGCTGGGCAAGGCGCAACACGTCCTGTACGACCTGAAGTACGTGCTGTCGGCTGCCGAATCCGATCTGCGCCTGTAAGGATTCCGATATGACCACACGCTTTGAAACCATCAAGCAGGAACTGGCGGCCGCGCCGCGCAAGTGGCTGGTGACCGGCTGCGCCGGCTTCATCGGGTCGAACCTGCTGGAAACCCTGCTGAAGCTGGACCAGACCGTCACGGGCCTGGACAACTTCGCAACCGGTCACCAGCGCAATCTGGATGAAGTGCGTACCTCGGTCTCGGCCGAGCAATGGGCGCGCTTTTCCTTCGTGGAAGGCGATATTCGCGACCTGGACGCTTGCCGCCGCGCCGTTGAAGGCGTCGACTTCGTGCTGCATCAAGCGGCGCTGGGCTCCGTGCCGCGTTCGCTGAAAGACCCGATCACCACCAACGAGGTGAACATCGGCGGCTTCCTGAACATGCTGGTCGCCGCCCGCGATGCGCAAGTGAAGTCGTTCGTCTATGCGGCGTCCAGCTCCACTTACGGCGACCATCCGGCGTTGCCGAAGGTCGAAGAGAACATCGGCAAGCCCTTGTCGCCCTACGCCGTGACCAAGTACGTGAACGAGTTGTACGCGGACGTTTTTGCCCGTTCCTACGGTTTCGAGACTGTCGGCCTGCGCTACTTCAACGTGTTCGGCAAGCGCCAGGATCCGGACGGCGCCTACGCCGCCGTGATCCCGAAGTGGACCGCCGCGATGATCAAGGGCGACGACGTCACCATCAACGGCGACGGCGAGACCAGCCGCGACTTCTGCTTCGTGGACAACGCGGTGCAGGCCAACCTGCTGGCCGCGATGGCGCCGGCGGAAGGACGCAACCAGGTCTACAACGTGGCCGTCAGTGGCCGCAGCACGCTGAACGACCTGTTCGGCTTCCTGGTCAAGGCGCTGGGCAACCAGAACGTGAACTACGGCAAGAAGCCGGTGTATGCCGACTTCCGCGCCGGCGACGTGCGCCACTCGCAGGCCGACGTCAGCAAGGCCGGCCGCCTGCTGGGCTACGCGCCGTCGCACACGGTGCTGCAAGGCCTGGAAGTGGCCATGCCCTGGTACACGCAATTCCTGCGTTGATTTGAAAGCACTCATCCGCAAACTCGGCAACATCCACCCGGACCATCAGCGCATTTTCAAAGGCGCGTTCCGGGTGGCCGTGTTCCTGCTGCTGGGCAAGGCTGCCGGCGCCATCAAAGAGATGGCGGTGGCCTACCGGTACGGCGTCAGCGACGCCGTGGACGCCTACCAATTCACGATGACCATGGCCACCTGGCTGCCGGTCACGATCGTGGGCGTGCTGTCGGTGGTCTTGATTCCCGTCCTGGTGCGGCTGCGCCGTGCGGAAGACGCCGAGCGCGATCAATTCATCAAAGAACTTCAGGGCTGGGTGGCTGCGGCCGGCATTGCGCTGGCCATCGCCACCTGGTTCGCCTGGCCGTATGTGGTGGACGCGCTGGGCAAGGGATTGCCCGAGCGCGTGCGCGGCATGACGGGCGACCTGCTCATCGCTTTTGCGCCGGTTTCGGCGCTGCTGCTGATCGCCGGCATCAGCGCCGCGCGGCTGCGCGCGCATGAACGCCACGTCAATACGTTGCTCGATAGCGTGCCCGCCGTGGCGACGCTGGCCTGGGTGATGCTGGCCGTCAGCGCCGATGGCGTCGGGCCGCTGCTATGGGGCACCTTGGTGGGCTATGCCATCCAGACCGCCTGGCTGGCCTGGCTGGCGGCGCGGGCGGATGGCGGATTCTGGGGCGCGCCGCGCCTGACACTGCGTTCACCGCACTGGCCCGAACTGATGGGCGCCGCCGGCGTGATGCTGATCGGCCAGGTGGCGATGAGCTTCGTCGGCCCGCTGGACCAATACGCCGCCGCCAACCTGGGCGCCAATGCGAACGCGACGCTGGGCTACGCCAGCCGGTTGCTGTCCCTCTTGCTGGGTATCGGCGCCGTGTCGGTGGGCCGCGCCGCGCTGCCGGTGCTGGCCGACGTGCAGGCTCGGGGCGATACCGCCCGCGCACGCAGCATGGCGCTGAAATGGTCGGTGCTGATGGTGGGGGCGGGCGCCGTGGCGGTCGCGATCGGCTGGGTGCTGGCGCCCTGGGGCGTGTCGGTGCTGTTCCAGCGCGGCGCCTTCACTGCGGAAAATACCGAAGCTGTCGCGCACGTGCTGCGCTGGGGCCTGCTGCAATTGCCGTTCTACTTCGGCGTGCTGATCCTGGTGCAACTGCTGGCCAGCCAGAACCGCTATCGCATCATGGCCGCCATCGCGGTAGCCAATTTTGCGCTGAAAGCCGCGTTGAATACCGTGCTGGCGCCCAAGATGGGCGCGGCCGGCATCATGCTGGCAACCAGCCTCATGTATGTGCTGTCCTTCGCTTGCTACCTGGTGGTGGCGATGCGCAAGGCCGAACCCAAGGAGGCCGATTGAATGTCTCAAGCCGAATCCGGCCGTGCATTGCGCGTCCTGCTGTTCATCCACTCGCTGCATGGGGGCGGCGCTGAACGCGTTGCCGCCGACCTGAGCGCCCATTGGGCGCAGATGGGGCGCGAGGTGATGGTGGTGACCCAGGCCAGCGCCGACGGCGATGTCTATGCCCTGCACCCGAACGTTCGCCGCGAAGTCCTGCACACGGCAGGTGAGGGCGGGGGCTTGCGCGGCATCTGGAGCAATGTGCAGCGCGTGCGCGCGTTGCGCCGGGTGATCAAGGCGTTCCGCCCCGATATCGTGCTGGGCATGATGACCACGGCGTCCGTGCTGTCCGTGCTGGCGAGTTCCGGCCTGGGTTGCCGCGTGATCGCGACCGAACATACGCATCCGCCGTCGCAGACCCTGTCGGGCCTGTGGCTGCGCTTGCGCCGGTTGACCTATCCGCGCGCCGCGCGTGTCGTCGCATTGACGCGCGGCACCGCCGACTGGATCGAACAGCACGTGCCTGGCTCCCGGCTGGCAGTCATCCCCAACCCCGTGCACTGGCCTTTGCCGCGCGCCGAGCCGTTGCTGAGCCCAGTGTCGGGCGACGGCCGCAAGCGCTTGCTGGCGGTCGGCCGGCTGCATGCGGACAAGGGGTTCGACCTGCTGATCCAGGCGTTCGCCACGCTGGCGCCGTCGCATCCGGACTGGGATCTGGTTATTCTGGGCGAAGGCGATGAGCGCGCCGCCCTCGAAGCGCAGGTCGGCAAAGCCGGGCTGGCGTCACGCATTTCGATGCCCGGGCGCGCCGGCAACGTGGGCGATTGGTACGACAGTGCCGATCTCTACGTGCTGACGTCGCGTTTTGAAGGGCTGTCCAACACCTTGCTTGAATCGATGGCCAGCGGCTTGGCCGCCGTGTCGTTCGATTGCGATACGGGCCCGCGCGAGATCGTGCGCGAAGGTATCGACGGCGTGCTGGTCCGCCCCAATGGCGACGTGCCTGCGCTCTGCAAGGCGCTGGCTGACGTGATGGGCAATGACGGCGCGCGCCAGCGCATGGCGCAGGCGGCGACTGACGTGCGCGACCGGTTTTCGGCCAAGCGCGTGCTGCAACAATGGCAAGAACTTTTTGACGGCGTGCGCGGACCGGGCCGTTAGGCCCGCGCGGCACGCCGTTGCTACGGTGACCACGAGAACTTCATCATGTGTGGAATAGTCGGAATTTGGGGCCCTGTCGGAAACAAGGAGCGCGTGCTGGCCGAAAGCTGCCGCCGCATCCGCCACCGCGGGCCGGACAGCAACGGTTTCTGGGAAGACCCCGAGGCTGAACTGGCCCTGGCGCACGTCCGCCTGGCGATCCTGGACTTGACCGAAGCCGGCCACCAGCCCATGACGTCCGCCTGCGGCCGCTATGTGATGGTGTTCAACGGCGAGATCTACAACCACCTGGACATCCGCAAGCAACTGGAGCAATCCGCGCTGGCGCCATCCTGGCGCGGGCATTCCGACACCGAAACTCTGCTGGCGGGCTTCACCGCGCTGGGCATCGAGGCGACCTTGCAGGCCGCAGTCGGCATGTTCGCGATCGCGCTGTGGGATCGCGCGTCGCGCAAGCTGATGCTGGCGCGCGACCGCATGGGCGAAAAGCCGCTGTACTACGGCTACTCCGGCGCCGAATTGGTGTTCGCTTCCGAGTTGAAGGGCCTCATGCCCATTCCGGGCTTTGGCCGCGACCTGAACCGCAATGCGTTGGCGTCGTTCATGCGGCACAACTACATTCCGGCGCCCCAGTCCATCTACCAAGGCATCGCCAAGCTGCCGCCGGGGACCTGGGTCGAATTCACCGCTGACGACACTCGCAGCCGCCGCATGCCGGAGCCGCGCGTGTACTGGTCGGCGCGCGACGCCGCGGACGCCGCAGCCAAGTCGCTGCTGACGTTCGAGTCTGACGCGCAGGCCACCGAAGCGCTGGAAGGTGTGTTGTCCAAGGCGGTCGGCGGCCAGATGCTGGCCGATGTGAGCCTGGGCGCCTTCCTGTCGGGGGGCATCGATTCGTCCACTATCGTGGCCCTGATGCAGGCGCAGAGCGCCAAGCCCGTGCGCACCTTCGCGATCGGCTTCCACGAAAAGGGCTATGACGAGGCGCAGCACGCGAAAGCCGTGGCCACGCACCTGGGCACGGACCATACCGAGCTCTACGTGACCGCCGAGGACGCGTTGGCCGTGGTGCCGTCGCTGGCGGACATGTACGACGAACCGTTCGCCGATTCGTCGCAGATCCCGACCTCGCTCGTCACGAAAATGGCGCGGCAGCACGTTACCGTCGCGCTGTCCGGCGATGGCGGCGACGAACTCTTCGGCGGCTATTCGCGCTATTTCCGCGTGAACAACTGGTGGCAGCAATGCGAGCGCTTTCCTTCGCTGCTGCGCAAGCCCGCGGGCGCGCTACTTTCCGCATCCACCCATCTTCCGGGGCGCGGCGCCTGGCGCGGCAAGGTCGGCAAGCTGGGCGAGCTGCTGCGCACCGACTCGCGCGGCGATTTCTATCGCCACTTCGTGTCGTACTGGGCTGACCCCACCAAGGTGGTCAAGGGCGGCGTGGAACCGGTCTCGGAATTTGCGCGGACCATGCAGGGCTCCACCTTCGAATCCATGATGAAGCTGGATACGATCACTTATCTGCCGGACGACATCCTCGTCAAGGTGGACCGCGCCGCGATGGCGGTGAGCCTGGAAACGCGGGTGCCGCTGATCGACCACCGCGTCTATGAATTCGCCTGGAGCCTGCCGCACCAGTACAAGGTACGCGGCAACACGGGCAAGTGGCTGTTGCGCCAGGTGCTGCATCGCCATGTGCCGCAGGCCCTGGTAGACCGCCCCAAGCGCGGTTTTGCCGTGCCGCTGGCCGCCTGGCTGCGCGGCCCGCTGCGGGAATGGGCGGACGCATTGCTGGACCCCACGCGCCTGCGTCAGGAAGGCTGGTTCGAACCGGAACCCATCCTGCGCAAGTGGCGTGAACACACGTCGGGCCATCGCAATTGGGACAGCCATTTGTGGGGCGTCCTGATGATGCAGGCCTGGCTGGACCGTTATCGCGCAGGACCGGATCAAGGGGGATCTATTGGGAGTCTTTGACGAATGAGAATATTGATGCTGGTCAGTTCCATGCATGCGGGCGGCGCCGAACGGGTGGCTGCCACGCTGGTTAGCGCATGGGCCGAACGCGGGGATGCCGTCACCTTGACGCCCACCTATTCGTCCAAGGGCACGTGCTTTTATCCCTTATCTGACAAGGTTGAACTCGCATGGCTGGCGGATATCGCCGGCACGCGGGAGTCGGGGGCAATGGCCGCGTTCAAGCGCCTGATGGCCTTGCGCAAGCACATCCGCGACACCAAACCCGATGTGGTGGTGTCCTTCCTGACCAACGTCAATGTGGCCGCCATCCTCGCCACGCGAGGCTTGCGCGTGCCGCTCATCGTCTGCGAGCGGACGAATCCGGTCGCCGAGACGACGACGGGCACGGTGTGGCGCAAGCTGCGCCGCCTGCTGTACCCGCGCGCCGACATGGTGACCGTGCAGGCGGAAGACACCGCCGGCCCGTTCTCGCGCCAGGTGCCGGGCATCAAGCGTTTGGCCGTCATCCCCAATCCCTTGCCTGCGCCCTTGCTGGATGCGCCCCGCGTGTTGCAACGCGAAGACGACGGTCCGCGTGAACTGTTGGCGATGGGCCGTCTGGTCTCTGACAAGCAATTCGATCTGCTGATCGATGTCTTCGCGCAATTGGCGCCGTCGAATCCGGATTGGAACCTGCGGATCTGGGGCGAAGGCCCCGAGCGCGCCGCGCTGGAAGCACAGATCGCCCGGCTGGGCCTGGAATCGCGGATCAGTCTGCCGGGCCGCACGGAAACGCCGTGGGACGAGCTGGCGCGCGGGCAAGCCTTCGTGTTGAGTTCGCTGGTCGAGGGCTTTCCCAATGTTCTCCTGGAAGCCATGTCGCTGGGCCTGCCTTGCGTGGCCTTCGATTGCCCCAGCGGCCCGCGCGAGATGACGCGCGACGGCCAGGACGCCTTGCTGGTGCCGGCAGGTGACCGCGATGCGTTGCGCGACGCCTTGCAGCGCGTGATGGGCGACTTGTCCTTGCGCCGGCAGTTGGGCGAACGCGGCGCGACGGCGGTGCGCCATCGTTATGCGTTGGCCAGCGTGCTGTCGGAATGGGATGAACTGTTCGAAGCGGTGCAGGAGGGGCGATGAGCACCCCCGCAATGCGCATCCTGCACGTCATCACGGGCCTGGGGCAGGGCGGCGCGGAATCCGTGCTGCTGCGACTGGCGACGTATCCCGAACCCGGTGTGACGCACATTGTGGTGTCGCTGACCGACGAGGGCATTTACGGCGAGCGCCTGCGTGCGGCCGGCGTTGCCGTACACGCGCTGGGCATGAAGCGGGGGCGAGTCAGCCTGGGCGGTTTCCTGGCCTTGCGCCGCTTGATCGCCAGCGCGCGTCCCGACGCCGTGCAGACCTGGATGTACCACGCCGACCTGATCGGCGGTTTGGCTGCCCGCCTGGCCGGCGTGCGCGCCATCGCTTGGGGCATCCGCAATTCCGGCGCGCATCTGGAACGCAGCAGCCGTTCGGCTCGCCTGGTTCTGCGTGCCTGCGCGCTGCTGTCGGGCAGCGTGCCGCGCGCCATTGTCTGCGCGGCGCAGAACGCAGCCGAACGCCACGCGGAAAAAGGCTACCGGCGCGATCGGATGGTGGTGATCTCCAACGGCTATGACCTGTCGCGCTATGCGCCCGACGCCCAGGCCCGCGCACGCGTGCGCGCGCAATGGGGCCTGTCAGAGGATGCGCCGGTAATCGGTTGCGTGGCCCGTTGGGACCCGCTCAAAGACCATGCCAACCTGCTGCGCGCCGTGGCCGCACTGGTGCGTGACGGCCGCGATGCCGGGCTGCGATGTGTGCTGATCGGGCGCGGCATGGCGCCGGACAACGCCGAACTGGCCGCGCTGATCGACAAGCTGGATCTGCGAGAACGCGTGATCCTGGCAGGCCCCAGCGACGACGTGCCGGCGGTGATGAACGGGCTGGACCTGCATGTGCTGTCCAGCTGCGCGGAAGGGTTTCCCAACGTGGTCGCCGAGGCCATGGCTTGCGGCGTCTATTGCGTCGTGACCGACGTGGGAGACGCCGCCTATATCGTTGGCGATACCGGCATCGTGGTGCCGCCTGAACAGGCCGAGGCGCTGGCGCGCGGCATCGAGACCGCCTTGTGCGACGTGGCTGCGCGCGGCAGCGGTCGGGCGGGCGAGGCCGGCCGCGCCCGCGTGCTGGAAAACTTTGATCTTGCCCGCATGGTGCAACGCTATCTCGCCGTATGGCGCCGTATTTCTGGAGTCCAGGCATGAGCGCCGGCCGTCGCTTGATGTTCGTCGTCAATAACCCCGCGTTCTTCATGTCGCACCGGGTGCCGGTGGCGCTGGCCGCGCAGCGTGCCGGCTATGACGTGCACGTGGCCACGATGGATGGCCCGGCAGTGGCCGACATTCAGGCCCTTGGCATGACGCACCACGCCATCCCCATGACGCGCAGCGGCAAGCATCCTTTGCAGGAACTGGGAACCTTGCTGGCCTTGGTGCGCCTGTTCCGCCGCGTGCGGCCCGATGTGGTGCATCTAGTCACCATCAAGCCCGTGCTCTACGGTGGCATCGCTGCACGCCTGGCCCGCGTGCGCGGCATGGTGGCCGCCATTTCGGGATTGGGCTTCGTGTTCCTGTCCAATTCGCTGAAGATGCGGCTGGTGCGTTCGGTGGTGGCAAGGCTGTACCGGATTGCGCTGGGCCACCCGAACAGCCGCGTGATCTTCCAGAACGCCAACGACCGCGACCTGCTCAAATCGCTGGGTGCAGTGCGCGATGAACAGGTCGTCATGATCCGCGGCGCGGGCGTGGACCTGGACGCCTATCGCGCGTTGCCCGAGCCGCCAACGCCGCCGGTCGTGGTCACGATGGTGGCCCGCCTGCTGCGCGACAAGGGCGTGCAGGAGTTCGTGCAGGCTGCAGGCATCCTGCGCCAGCGCGGTTTGCCGGTGACGATGCAGTTGGTGGGCGGGGTGGATGCGGGCAACCCCGCGTCGGCGACCCAGAGCGAGGTCGACGCCTGGCAACGCGACGGAGCGGTCCAGGCGCTGGGCGAACGTTCGGATGTGGCGGCGCTGTACGCGGCCTCTCACATTGCCGTGCTGCCGTCTTACCGGGAGGGCCTGCCCAAATCGTTGATCGAAGCCGCTGCATGCGCGCGCGCCGTCGTGACGACCGACGTGCCGGGTTGCCGGGATGCGATCGAGCCGGGTGAAACCGGTTTGCTGGTGCCCGTGCGCGATGCGCAGGCCTTGGCGGATGCGATCGCCCGTCTGGCGGAAGATCCGGCGCTGCGGCAGGCCATGGGTGCTGCCGGTAGGGCGCTGGCTGAACGCGAATTCAATATCGAACGCGTTGCCAGCATCCACGTCGGCCTATACGACGCGCTGAGCGCCTGACGGCGCCCAGCCGTGCCGGGCTAGTGGCGGCGCGCGATCGCGTCGATCCAGAATCGGGTGGAAGGATCCTGCTGGCTGGGTTGCGGGGAATCGAGTTCCCGCATGATGTTCTTGGCCAGCACCTTGCCGAACTCCACGCCCCATTGGTCGAACGGGTTGATGCCCCAGATCACGCCCTGCACGAACACCTTGTGCTCGTAGAGCGCCAGCAGCGCACCCAGCGTATAGGCCTCCAGGCGCGGCAGCACGATCAACGATGACGGTCGCCCGCCCGGGTGCACGCGGTGCTGCGCCAGCACGCGTGCGCGGACCGGATCGCTTTCAGTGGCCAACGTTTCCGCCAGCGCCTCGTCAAACGACTTGCCTCGCAGCAGCGCGGAACGCTGCGCCAGGCAATTGGCGATCAGCAGTTCATGGTGGCGCGCATAGTCGTGGTCGGGCTGTTCGCACAGGATGAAGTCCACGGGCGCGCCCATGGTGTCCTGGTGCAGCCACTGGAAGAACGTATGCTGGCAGTCGGTGCCTGACATCCCCCAGATCGCGGCGCCGGTCGGCACGCCCGCGGGGCTGCCGTCGGCGGTGGCGACTTTACCCAGTGACTCCATTTCCAACTGCTGCGCCCACGGAACGATGTGGTACAGCCTCGAGTCGTAGGGCGCGATCACCAGCGAGTCATAGCCCAGGACGCTGCGGTTGACCACGCCTGCCAACGCCAGTTGCACTGGCGCGTTCTCCGCGATCGGTGCGGTGCGGAAATGTTCGTCCATGGCCGCCGCGCCAGCCAGCAACTGGTCGAACGCATCCGTGCCCAGCGCCAGCGCGATCGGCAGGCCGATGGCCGACCATAGCGAGTAGCGGCCGCCGACCCAATCCCAGATCTGGAAAATGTGATCGGGCAGGATGCCCAGGTTCAACGCGGCTTCGACGTTGGCGGTGATCGCCACGACCTGCTTGATGGGATCGGCCACGCCGGCTTCACGCAGCCAGTTCATCGCGACTTCCGCGTTGGCCAGCGGCTCGGTCGTGGTGAACGATTTCGAAGCGACGATGACCAGCGTGTCGTGCGGATCCAAGCGGCTCATCGCATCGGCGACGGAGTGCGAATCCACGTTGGAGGCAAAGCGGACTTCCCGCTTGGCGCCGCCATGTCGCAGGGCACGGGTCACCAGGCGCGGTCCCCAGTCGCTGCCGCCGATGCCCAGGTGCAGTACGTGGCCGTAGCGGTCTGCCTTGTCGGCGTTACGCACGAATTCGCGCAGGCGTTCACGTTCGACCAACACGGCGCTGGCCACCGCTGCGGGGGGCTGCGGCGCGCGCAGCGCCGTGTGCCAGGCGGCGCGCCCTTCGGTCCAGTTGGCGTTACCGCCGTCGAACAGCGTGGCGCGCGCAGCGTCGAAGCCCTGCTGCGCCAGTAACGCCGCCGACGCATCCTGCAAGGCGGGCGAGTGGGCTTGGGAACTCAAGTCCAGGCGCAGGCCCGGGGCATTGATCAGCCGCAATTGTTCGCCGTGCCGCGATGCGGCGTTCGCCGCCGCGGTGAATTGTTGCCAGGCCGGACTGTTGGGAAGTGACATGGGCGGTTTAGAAAGGCAGTTTGGCTTCTGGCGCGAGTTTGCCGAGTTCGCGGCGGAAATCGGCCTGGATGCGTTCCAGCGCTTCGGCATTCTGTGCCTCGAAACGCAGCACGACGACGGGCGTGGTGTTGGACGGACGAGCCAGGCCGAAGCCATCGGCGTACTCCGCGCGCACGCCGTCGATGGTGATCACGCTGCGGGCGTCGGGGAATTGGCCTTGGTCCTGCAATGCCTTGACCAGGGTGAAGGGCTGGCCTTCTTCCATTTCCAGCTTCAGTTCGGGCGTGGACACGTCTTGCGGCAGGGCTTCCAGCGGCGCGCACGCATCGGCGAAGCGTGACACGATCTCGAGCAGGCGAGCGCCGGTGTACAGGCCATCGTCAAAGCCGTACCAGCGTTCCTTGAAGAAGATGTGGCCGCTCATTTCGCCGGCCAGCGGCGCGCCGGTTTCAGCCAGCTTGGCCTTGACCAGCGAGTGGCCGGTCTTCCACATCAGCGGCACGCCGCCGGCGGCTTCGACCGACAGGCCGACATGGCGGCTGCACTTCACGTCATAGATGATGGTGGCGCCGGGGTTGCGATCCAGCACGTCGCGGGCAAAGAGCACCAGTTGGCGGTCGGGCCAGATGATCTGGCCCGATTTCGTGACCACGCCCAGGCGGTCGCCGTCGCCGTCGAAGGCTAGTCCCAGTTCGCAGTCGGTTTCCGCGACGCACTTGATCAGGTCCTGCAGGTTCTTGGGCTCGGCGGGGTCGGGGTGGTGATTGGGGAAGGTGCCGTCGACCTCGCAGAACAATTCCGTGACCTCGCAGCCCAGCGCGCGAAACAATTGGGGAGCGACCGCGCCGGCGACGCCGTTGCCGCAGTCGATAGCGATCTTCATGGGGCGCGCCAATTTGACGCCGGACGCCACGCGCGCGATGTAGGAGGCGGTCAAGTCCAGTTGGCGGCGGACGCCGGCGCGTTCGGCCGGCGCCGGGCTGGGGCCGTTCATCGCTGCACCCAGCGCCTGCACGTCGTCGCCATACAGGGCGCGTCCGCCCATCATCATCTTGAAACCGTTGTACTTGGGCGGGTTGTGGCTGCCCGTGATGGCCACGCCGGAGCCGCACTGCATGATATGGGTCGCGAAATAGACCAGCGGGGTGGGAACCATCCCGATGTCCAGGGTATCCACCCCGCCTTCCAGCATGCCTTCCTGCAACGCCGTCGACAGCATTTCGCTGCTCAGCCGGCCATCGCGGCCGACCACCAGCGTCTGCACCCCTGCTTCGCGCGCGCGGGCGGCCAGCGCCACACCCAAGGCGCGGGCGAACGAGGCATCAATCAGGTCCGGCACGGTGCCGCGAATGTCATAGGCCTTGAAGACCGAGGCGGGAAACTGCGACTTGTTATTGCCCACGACGATTCCTTGATAAGAGGGTTGCAATGCGAATTTTGACGGGGTGTCATGGTATACCCGCACGTCAAAACCCGAATTAGAAGAGGGTCAAGGTGGAATTATCCTCCATTGGCGGGGTGTGCCTCATCCGGCGGGCGGTGTAGGGCGTCTTAAGGGTTGGCGCGCGCCCTGATTTGGTGCACGGCGGGGGTGGGCCGCCTTGATCCGGTGCGCCCGCCAAGTCGGCCGGAAAGGCCTTTGCCAGAGGGCGCCCCGTGGCATGGAAATTGCTCGTCATCCGAAGGTGATACGCTTGCTATGCAAGCAGAAAGACCGGGAGGGGCCATGGGTGCCAAAGTTTCTACTGTCATGTCGTCAAGGGGAGCCAGCAGCAGGCGAGGCCCCCCCACGGACTACGCCGGACCGGCCGCAGGCCGCGAGCGCCGGCTTGATATCCATGTTTTCGTCTCTGAAACCGGCGAATTGGCCACCGGCCGCGCCTGGGAACGCTGCGTCTGGCGCGAGGCCCGGGTGCTGATCGCCGAATGTCCGGCGCCGCACCTGCCGGCTTCCGTCGAAGCCGCGCTGCGCCTCATTGCCGCCGATGTCGCCCGCGACCGCGGTTGGGAGGGGATGGGCACCGTGGCCTTTTCGCTGGATGACCGCAGCGGCGTGTTCCGGGTGACGGGTGCGCAGGCGCAGCCGAACGCCGCGGGTGCGCCCTTTGCCGGCCACGACCCCGACGCCGCCCATGCGCTGGAAATGCGCATCGATGGCTGCGTGGACCGCCGCCTGCCTTGCACGCGCCTGCTGGTATGCGGCGCGACGCGTGGCGAGGCCTTGCGTAGGGCCTACCGCGCCCTGTCCGAAATGCCGGGGCCGGCGGGCGTCGACCGCGCTTTCCTGATGAACCGCATCGCGTCCCGGGCGTACTGCTCCGGGCTGACCGGCACGCGGCTGGATCAGGCGGTCGGCTAGGCCGGCTTCGGCCGGGGCGATTCCACCCCTACAATATCCGCACATCCCTTGACCTGAGCCTGGGCGATACCAGGCCCTCCTTGTGCGGCGCCTATGACTTTGCTGAGCGATCTACAGTCCCTGCTGGGGTTCTCCCACGTGCTGACCGGTGCGGACGCTGACTCTTATGTGCAGGACTGGCGCCGGCGCTACCGCGGCACGGCGCTGGCGGTGATCCGGCCCGGTTCGACCGAGGAAGTCGCCGCCGCCGTGAAACTGTGCATGCATCATGGCGTGCCCATCGTGCCGCAAGGCGGCAATACCGGTTTGTGCGGCGGCGCCACCCCGGACGATTCCGGCCGTGCCGTGGTGCTGTCCACGGCACGCCTGACCGCCGTGCGCAACCTGGATACCGCCAATGACACCGTCACGGTCGAAGCGGGCTGCATCCTGCAGGCCGTCCAGGAAGCCGCCGCGGCGGCCGACCGGCTGTTCCCGCTCAGCCTTGCGGCCGAAGGCAGCTGCACGATCGGCGGCAACCTGGCCACCAACGCCGGCGGCACCCAGGTGCTGCGCTACGGCAACACGCGCGACCTGACACTGGGCCTGGAAGTGGTGACCGCGGAAGGCGAAGTCTGGAATGGCCTGCGCGGCTTGCGCAAGGACAACACCGGCTATGACCTGCGCGACCTGTACATCGGCAGCGAGGGAACGCTGGGCATCATCACTGCCGCCACGCTGAAGCTGTTCCCGCGGCCGGTGGCCTCGTGTACTGCGCTGTTGACGCTGGACACAATCGACCAGGCAGTGGATGTGCTGTCGCGTGCGCGTTCGGGCTTTGGCGCCGCGCTGACCGGCTTCGAACTCATGAGCGGCGCTTGCCTGCAAGCCGTCGTGCGCCTGTTTCCGCAGCAGCGCCTGCCTTTTGAAGGCGCGTCGGCCGAATCGCCGTGGTTCGCGCTGCTTGAACTGTCCGACAGCGAAAGCGAGGCGCATGCGCGCGACCGTTTCGAGGCCGTGCTGGGCGATGCCATCGATGCGGGCCTGGTCAACGACGCCGCGATTGCCGCCAACGTCGCGCAAAGCAAGGCGCTATGGCACCTGCGCGAGAGCATTCCGCTGGCCGAAGCCGAGCTGGGCAAGTCGGTCAAGCATGACGTGTCCATCCCCATTTCGTCGATCGCGGGCTTCGTGCACAAGACCAATGCCTTGCTGCAAGCGCGCTTTCCCGGCGTGCGCCATGTGATCTTCGGCCATCTGGGCGACGGCAACCTGCATTACAACGTGGCCAACGCGCCCGGCCAGACCGAAAGCGAACTGCTGGCCCTGCAAAGCGAGATCTATGCCGTGGTGCATGACAGCGTGCATGCGCACAGCGGCTCCATCAGCGCCGAGCACGGCGTCGGCCAACTCAAGCGCGACGAACTGCCGCGCTACAAGAGTGCCGTCGAACTGGCGTTGATGCGGCGGATCAAGCGCGCGCTGGATCCGCAAGGGCTGATGAACCCGGGCAAGGTGCTGCAAACCTGAGACACCCGGGCGCAGACCCGACCTTACTTCCAACAGGGAGCTTTATCCATGGCAGTCAGCCCCGCGGCGGGTGCGAATAACCGGATCCTGATCGTTGAAGACGATCACATCATCGCCGGCAACCTGTACACCTTCCTGGAGGCGCGCGGATTCCTGCCGGACGCGGCCTATACCGGCCACACGGCGCTGGAACGCATGAAGGAGCAACGCTTCGACGCGGTGATCCTGGACATCGGCCTGCCGGGCATGGACGGCAAC
>Ga0213827_1000880_pt1 | contig 19297 bp, 17 predicted proteins | sample MC6MC0898MG_FD_180669 | JGI IMG/M metagenome (GOLD analysis project Ga0213827, IMG submission 180669) | Enriched soil aggregate microbial communities from Iowa State University, Ames, United States - MC6-MC0898-MG | ecosystem: Environmental > Terrestrial > Soil > Unclassified | place: USA: Iowa...
GCGATTTTTTTCCATGAAGTCTCTTCAGGGTTTTTAGTCGCGAAAAAATAAGCGATACAAGATAAAAGTGCGGCACCAAAGGAAAGAACAATAAAGAACTGTCCGATCTGCCCAGGTAGCAGGTGCTCACCAACGTAATTCACGTCCATTGAGAAATTGATTTTACAAATTAATTATTGAAAGCTGTGGCATTGATTTCCGTCACGACCGATTTATCGTTATATTTCGATGGACATTTCATCAATATTTTACTCGCTCTAAACACATTCCCGTCCATTTTGCCCGTCAATACAATTTGTTCCGAACGCTCAATGTCCTGAGGTTTTGCACCTCTGAATACAACCTCACATTCTGTACCTTCATTGTCGTACATGAAAAAGCTGAATTTATTGGCATCTGTTTTCGGGTCATAGTGAAGTACCTTATCTTTGTTGAGCTGGCCGACCACATATAGTTCTGTTTTCTTTTCTTTTGCCTCGGTAAATGTCGAGTAGGTACTTGAATCCGTATAGATGACAAGTATCATGGCAATAGCCACTGCAATAATAGCGATTAGAATGATGGAACTTTTTTTCATTAGTATTATTTGTTTTTATCGGTAATGAAACTATCATGAGCAATTGTTCGAACGATGAACTAAAACTGATGACGGTTTCATTCGTATGATTTGTTTATGCTATTGTGCCAACCTTTGGTGATCTTCATGTTCCCAGTAATAGCTTGTGTATCGATAGCAATGAATCCCTTATAAGCATTCATTTTGACAAAAGCTGACACTTAATCGAATGCAAAATTACAAATAGATTTGCGAAGAAAGGAATAATGCAACTTTTCGACATTATTTATATTTGTTCTAAATAGGTTGTTGTGCCTGAAAAAATGAGGTATATTTGGATGCTTTTGAATAATTTAAGTTGAGATTTAATATTTTATTGCAGTTTATATCGCATGAATTTTACAATTGCCTGTTAATATGAGTGTTGCTTTGCGGTCTTTACTGCTCTTATATGGAGTTGTATTTCCATTTTTTTTGGTTTTTGGGCAGGTAAGGTTGCGCAACCAAGAGGTTTCTCTTCAAAATGACAATGATGTCTATCTATTGATTGGCCAGGATCGATATTATACCAACGGTATCAATGTTAATTACCGTATTGCACTACCAACAGGAGGGGCTTCAGAGATTTCGAATACCGTATTGGATTTCGAAGTCGGACAGCGCATCTACAATGGTATTAGTATTATAGATTATCGTAGACAGAATAAGAAATATGACAGACCTTTCGCCGGATACCTTTATTTGAGCGCATCGGGGACTCGTTTTTTGAAAGCCGATCAGGTGGTTGAACTTAAAGTCGAATTGGGGCAGATTGGTTCCCGGTCTTATGGCGAAGGTGCGCAGAAGTTTATCCATCATCTGTTTGGAATGTATGAGGCTACGGGCTGGGATACCGCATTGCGCAATGCCTTTGGTGTAGATCTACAGGCGAAATATCTGAAAGGAATTTATCGGGATCAAGCAGGAGCATTCGATCTCGGGATAATGGGTAGAGGCACTCTGGGGATGAACAATACTAATATGGAGGTTGGAATTCCAATCCGTGCAGGTAAACTTAAATCGTACCATGCATCGACCTTTACACATGGGCATTTGACAGAGGCTAGAAGTAATGATGACAAAGAATGGTACTTTGTTTATCAACCTAGTTTGGCCCGGATCTTTTATAATTCAACGATACAAGGAGGGCTGGGAAAAGATGATCCTATAGGCGGATTATATCAGATCGAACCTTGGATGCTAAGTCATCGCATAGGTTTCAGTTGGTCCAATCACAAGGTCAATTATGGTATTAATTATATTTTTAATTCCAAGGAACTTAAGTCGGTGTTTCACCGGCATCAGTATGGACAGCTATTTTTTGCATATCGGTTTTAACCACTGCTAACCGTTTTTTCTGCGATCGGGTCTGAGAGCTTTTGTCCGATTAGCCGGGTGGTCAACATAGCAGCAACGGTATCGCCGGTCGCATTGAGCATTGTGGCTAGTGGATCTACCAATGTCGCAATAATCATAATGGATGGAATGACTTCTGTGGGCATCTGATAAACTGATATGATCAGCATTTCGCCGATATATCCCCCATTAGGAATGCCGCCAGCCACGATGCTGACCAATAAGGTGATCCCTACAGCCATAACCAGGTTGGTTGGGTCAAAAAAATCCTTTCCGCTCAACAGCAAAGCGATATAAATTTTAAAAATACAAGCAATAGCTGAACCATGCTTATGCAGCGTTGTGCCCAAAGGGATGACCACGCTTGCGACAGTATCGGGGATGCCGATTTGTTTTGCAGCCAGTAAGTTGGCCGGCATGGTGGCGAGGCTGCTGCAGCTACTCAGTGCTGTCAATGAGGGGAGAATATTGTTTTGCCAGTAGCGTTTGACTCCTTTGATGCCGAAAGCGAGAAACGCAAATAAACTAAATATTGTAAAGAAATAGAGTAGGCCGAAGATATAGTACAGACCAATAGGTTTGGCGTAAAAGCCGAAGAGCTGTGGGCCGAGTGTTCCAACCTGATAGGCAAAATAGGCACCCAGTCCGATGGGCGCCAACTGCATTACCATGACCAATAAATTGCCCATGACGGCATTGCCGGAGTTGATAAATTTTCGGAACATATCCGCTGAGGAACCTGATTTACGTGTCGCGATCCCCACTAAAAATGAAAATATTACAAAGGCCAGCATATTTTGCCGGGACAATAGACTGGAAAATTCACTAACAGTCAGGAACCGGACTATCTTTTCACCCCAAGAGTCCTGTGAGGCGGTGTCAATGATTTCCTTCGCTTGTTCAATAGGGAGGTCGGAACTAACAGGAAATAGGTAGAGGAAAATAACACTTGTTATACCTGCAACCAAAATGCCGATTACAAATACGAGTGACATCATGCCGATAATACGGCCCAATACGCTGTCCCCTTCAATATTGGCTACAGACGAAGCTATGGCAAAAAAGACCAGAGGTATGACGCTGACAAAGAGCAGATTTAGGAAGATATCCCCAATTGGCTTCAGGTTGTTCACAAAATGTGGAAAAAAGACCCCAATTAAACTTCCGATACCGATGCCAAGAAGGAGGAGCAGGATGCTGCCATAGTTCTGTATAAAAGTTTTTGCAGAGTATTCCATTAGGTTCTGTGATTGTTTAGCGTTTATGACGCTAAAATAATCTTTTTATCGATTATTTTCATTTTAACACTTGGATAAAGATTAATCGGGATTTATTCGAGCCAGCTTTTTATCTTTGAGCGGATATACATACAGAAGACCATCACTGTGACTGGGAGAACCTGAGAATGTGAGCGTCGCTTGCGTCACGGGCTTACCCTATTTTTGTGGCGATCTGGTGTACAGCGTGTTGGATCGGGCGATGCGTATGGGATATTTACTTTATCAAAAATATAATGACTAAGATGGATTTTGTAACAACCGCAGATGGTTCCAAAACATTGTACAATGCGGAGATAGGTGAATGTTACCATTCTAAGCATGGCGCCGTTCAGGAAAGCAAACATGTATTTATCAAAACCGGTTTGGATCATTTCGTACAACAAACGGGAGCTTCGGAGGTTGCTATTTTGGAAGTGGGATTTGGTACAGGATTGAACTTTCTGCAAACAGCTGAACACATTGGGGACAAGTCTTATCAGGTAGACTATGTCGGAATTGAAGGTTTCCCATTGCCTCTAACGACTATCGCTGAGACAGGGTATAATGAGAACGTGGATGCAGCTGTCTGGTCGGCTTATCTGAATAATTATGAAGCCGCATTGCAGCAACAGGTGCAAATTCACGAACGCTTACAACTCACCATTGCCCATACCTTATTGATGGATTTCCAATCCGAAAAAAGATTCGATGTGGTGTATTTTGATGCTTTTGCAGCCATACATCAGCCCGAAATGTGGAGCGATGCGGCATTGGCGCATGTCGCGCAATTCGTTAAACCGGGAGGTGTTTTTGTTACTTATGCCATTACCGGTAATCTCAAGCGCAGCATGAAATCACTGGGTTTCTCTATTGAGAAGGCTCCGGGGGCTCCGGGAAAAAGAGAAATGTTGCGGGCGACAAAACTATAGCCAACTTATTGTCCCACTTTTAATTATTGTTAACTGTTTGATAATCTAAAAAGTGTTTTCTAATTTAGCCGTGATATTAAGGCTAACCTAATAGTTCACTTTCCGCTACCTCATGACAGATTCACAGTTGATAGACAGTTTGAAGGAAGACAACCAGACAGGGTTTGTGGCTATTTATCATAAGTACTACAAACAGCTGCTTTTCTTTATTCTTCGATATCTGAAAGAGGTCGATGTCGCGGAAGAGATTGTGGCGGATGTTTTTGTCAAGGTATGGTCCCGTCGATGCGATTTTCATTCGATGGAAAGTCTGAGGGCTTTTATTTATATTACGGCAAAACATGCCAGCCTCAACGCTATTCGGGACAAACGTACAAAAGGTATTCAAGAACCTTTATCCAATTATGAGGATCTACTTACGGATGACCACGATGCTTTTTCAAAGATGATTCATGCCGAGCTGGTACATGCCATCTTCAATGAAGTTGAAAAATTGCCTGAAAAACAAAAAGAAGTCTTTAATTTAACTTATCTGGAAGATAAGACTGTAGAAGAAATTGCAGACCAACTGCAAATGAGTCCAGCCGCTGTATACACGAACCGCTCCCGCGCAGTGAATACTATTAGAGGGCTTTTGGGGGCAAAGGATGCTTTAACACTTATTGCATTCCTATCCTTTGTCAGTAAGTAACAGACAGCAAGTAGAAAACAGGAAATCAATGTCTAACAGCATCTCTTGCTTCCGCAATATAAGGCTTAATTTTTTTTTTTTTTTTTTGAAAATATTTACCTGATACACAGTCTTTTAATTCTTTTTGTATTTTTTATCTGTAAGATAATCTTATGCTTCGTGTTTCTATCGTCAACAAGGAAATGAAAAGAACACCATGTATACGACAGATCATATTATTCAATTACTTCAAGCTTACCTAAAAGGGGAAATTCTCCCTGATAAGCATGCCGAATTAAGCATGCTGTTTGAAAAATATCCAGAATTACAGGACTTGGCTAAGAAATTGGAAGATCCGGCAAATTTGCGGAAAGAATTACAAGCTTACGAGGAATTTTCGACGTCAGATCAGACGCAAGAACAAAGGATCCTGTCGAATATTATGGATAAAATCGAAGCCCAGGCAGATCAACAGCTCAAACACCGATGGAGGCAGTATGGTTGGTATGTTGCCGCGGCTTGTTTTATTGCAGTTGTTGGCTTGGGAATATGGCAGATAAATAAACGAGATGCGATAAATACGTCGGATCCTGCTACTCCTGTTGATGCTGTTAAATTGGCGGAAAATCTTCTTCCCGGTGGAAATAGAGCCACTCTTCAGCTTGCGGATGGTACCGATATCGGACTTGATCAACAGCAGATGGGGATCGTGATGGGCGATGAGATAACCTATACAGATGGTTCAGTCGCCTTGGCGACTGCAAAAGATGAAAAACGCATGATGATCTTGTCAACTCCCCGTGGTGGACAATATCAGATTGCCCTTGCAGATGGGACCAAGGTTTGGCTCAATGCTGATACACGCCTGCGCTACCCAAATAAATTTACGGATGAACAACGTGTGGTAGAACTGGATGGGGAAGCTTATTTTGAAGTAGCCAAAGCAGCTGGAAAGCCATTCATCGTTGTTACAGCAAAGGAAAAAGTCGAAGTGTTGGGAACTCATTTCAATGTCTATTCTTTTCCAAAAGAGAAGGAGTCCAAAGTTTCTCTGCTGGAGGGTAAAGTAAAAGTCTCCGTTCCGGCAGGAAAGACAAGGCTACTTCAGCCAGGGGAGCAGGCTTCGGTACAAGGGGAAGAACTTTCTGTACAACAGGTACCCGTGGATGAAAGTATTGCTTGGAAGAATGACGAATTTATGTTCAATAACGAGCCTTTAGGAACAGCGCTCGCTCAGGTAGCACGCTGGTATGACATTGAAATTGATATTGACCCAAGTGTAGCCAAGATGAAGCTATGGGGGTCGGTTTCACGACTTGATAATTTTGATAAAGTGTTAAAAATCATAAAGATGACCGATGATAAAATTAAGGTTCAAATCGAAGGAAGGAGGGTCAGATTGATGAAATAAGAGCCAAAAATTACCTATATCCTATTTCGTTCGATCAAAAAGCTGAGGAAGGTGGTACTTCCCCAGCACATTTTGGTCCGAAATTTTATGAAAACGCGCTTAACTGTTTATTAAACTAACAAACCAATCAAATGTAATGAAAAAGTATAAATACCTCATTATTATGAAAATGATTATTATGCTTCTTTTATTTACACTGGGGCAGCTCCATGCTGGAAGTTTTGCCCAGACAGTAAATATTAAAAAGAAGAATAGTTCGATCGTCAACGTATTTCGTGAAATCAAAAAGCAGACCGGATATACTGTTCTGTGCAAATCAGAAATCGTAAATAATACGCCTGCTATTACGGTTGATTTCAATAACGTTCCTTTGGATCGAGCTTTGACAGAGCTCCTTACTCCATATGGTTTAACCTATTTTAAGGAGGGGAAATCAATCGTTGTTAAGGCTGGAAAGACTGATTTGGCGATTGATCGTTCGCATGGCACGGCGAAAGACAACACGCTTGAGTTGCAAAAGAACATTCATGGTCAGGTCACCGATCAGCAGGGTAAGGCCCTTTCAGGTGTAAGTGTTACCTTAAAGGGTACAAAAGCGACTGTAGGTACAGATCAAAACGGAAATTATTCGATTGCTGCCAACCGCGGAGCGACGCTAGTTTTCAGTTTTTTAGGTTACGACCGCAAGGAGGTTGAAGTCAATGGGGAAACACACAACGTAAGTCTACAGTTTAGCCAATCCAATCTGGAGGAAGTAGTAGTCACGGGCTATGGAACTTTTAAGAAGGCAGATTATACGGGATCGGCTTCTACGATTCGTACCGACCGGATGGCGGATGTTCCGGCAGTCAACTTTTCGACCATGCTGCAGGGCAATGCACCCGGTGTTCAGGTGAACTCCCTATCGGGACAACCTGGAGGAGCGACCGATATCCGTATCCGTGGTATGGGTTCCATTAATGCCTCCAACAAACCTTTGTTCGTTATCGATGGTGTACCTGTGATGTCCGAAAATATTGCTTCAAGTGAGTCGAATAATGCTGGATTGGATGTGATGTCGACCATAAATAGCTCCGATATCGAGCAAATTACCGTCATCAAAGATGCGGCGGCAGCTTCCCTTTACGGTTCACGTGCTGCAGGTGGTGTGATCTTAATTACCACCAAGTCCGGTAAAGCAGGTAAACCTGTGTTTTCAGTGAAGGGAGACTATGGATTATCAAGTCAGGCAACAGATTTTCGTGAAGTGATGGATGGGCCACAACGACGTGAGATGCTTTTGGAGGGCCTGCGCAATAGAGCTCGCTACCTGGATAAGCTAACGGATGAGACCCAGATTGAAGATTATGCGCAGGCAAATATTGATAAATATGCACCTAAGCCGACAAGCGGCTGGGCAGATTGGAAAAAGGAACTGTTTCGTCGCAACTCACCTTTCAGAAATGCAGATATATCTGCTTCGGGCGGAGATAGCAAACTTTCCTATTATACATCCATGGGATATACCAACCAAACGGGATTATCCTATCAATCGGGCTTCGAGCGCCTCACTGGGAGGTTGAACGTCAAGTACAAAATGAGTGAAAAGATGGAATTGGGAGCCAATATCCTGTATTCCAATATTACACAGGACGTCAATTCTGAAGGGGGAGGTTATACCTCGCCAATCTATTCTTCACGGCATAAAATTACGGCATCAGAGCCGGTTTATAACGAAGATGGATCTTTCTTCCTGGATTTCTTTTCCAATGGCCCACGTAATCCCAAGGCTTCTTCTTTATACAATTTCCGACGGGAAAAAGGTGACCGTTCATTCAATACGGTTTTTGCCAACTATAAATTTATTGATGGGCTAGTTTTTAATACAACTTTTAGCCTGGATCATACAACAACTCGGTACAACTCTTGGTCGGATCCCCGTACCTCGGATGGCGAAAAAACGAATGGTTCCTTGACGACAAGTTTTTCGGATTATAAACAAATGGTATGGCGCAATAGCCTAACCTATACCAAAACATTGGCGGAGAAGCATCATTTGGATATATTGGGAGGCTATGAAGTGAATACTTATCGTAAAGAAGGATTGAGCGGTGCCAAGGACAATTTTCCGACCGTGGATAAAACGGTATTGTCAAATGGTTCGGTTTTGATTGATGCTTCGGGATCCAATAGTGAATGGCGTTTGCTTTCTTACCTGTCGCGCGCTAATTATAATTTTGATGACAAGTACTTTTTAGGAGGTAGTATTCGTATGGATGGTAGCTCGCGTATCCACCGCAGCAACCGCTGGGGAACATTCTGGTCGTTGTCCGGAGCTTGGAAGTTTACAAAAGAAGACTTTATGGCATCTTTAAATGATGTAATCAGTGATGGTAAAATCCGTGTTTCTTATGGTACCAATGGTACTTTGCCATCCAGCTACTATACCTATATGGATTTGACAGGTTTTGGATTTCCGTACAGGAATAACCCTGGCATAAGGGAGATCCAGATTGGAAATCCGGGTCTGAAATGGGAAAAACAGAATAACCTCAATATAGGTTTAGATTTACGTTTGTTTGAAAGACTGGGGCTTACCTTTGAATGGTACCAACGTCAGTCATCGGATTTGTTGAACGATGTTCCTACATCTTATACAACGGGATTTTCATCCTATCTGAGCAATATTGGAACGATTCGCAATTCGGGTATTGAGCTCGACCTGAATGCAGATATTCTACGAAATGGTGCATTTAAATGGACATCGAGCTTAAACTTTGGAATGAACCGTAATAAGACGATTGCCTTATCTGATGGTAGTTTGGAACTGCGGGATGGAACACAGATTCACCGCATCGGTCAACCATGGTATAGCTATTATTTAATTGAATTTGCAGGGATCAACAAAGAAACTGGTGTCCCACAATATTACATCAATGATCCTGCTCAACCAGGTTCTAGAGAAACCACCGAAGATTATACTGCTGCAACGCGGATATTGTATAAGAGTGCAGATCCCAAGCTTGTGGGTGGTTTTACCAACACATTCCGTTATAAATTCCTGGATCTGAATTTCACCTGGACTTATTCCCTAGGTGGAAATTCCTATGACAGTGGTGCGCAGAAAACGGAATTGGGTGGTAAAACAGGTTATGACAATATTCCAAAATATTACGAGCGGAGATGGCAAAAGCCAGGCGATGAAACCGATATTGAGATGTTTATGGTCGGAAATAAATATGACATGAGCAGTGTGGCCAATACACGCCGCGTGCATTCTACTGACCATATCCGTTTGAAAAACCTGACTTTCGGGGTTTCTATTCCGCAGCATATCTCCCGTAGACTAAAAGTGAGTAATATCCGAGCTTTCTGTTCTGGTATGAACTTACTGACCTTTGCGGCCTATAAAAACTACGACCCTGAGGTACCTGTAAATGGAGTGGTATATTTTGAATCCCCTAAATTGAAGACAGTAACCTTCGGTTTGGATGTTAAATTTTAAGAAGCAAGCACTGATTCGTTCATGATTATAATTTCATTTTTCAGATGAAGGGAATTTTAAAATTTAATCATGGTAATCACCCCACCAGTATGATGGGAAAAAATAAAATAGAGATGAAGAATATAGTATCAATAGCGTTATTGTCCTGTACATTGCTGACAGGCTGTGGCAACAAATGGCTGGAGACAGCACAGCCAAGCACCTCGACTGAAAGTTCGGAGGCCATTAAATCGGCAAATGAGGCGAGTTACGCATTAAATGGTATTTACGATATTATGCGTGGTTATGAATATTATGGCGCGCGCATGACGTACTACGCTGATGTCACTGGCGAGGATATGCTTGCCAATGGTGACACAAAGCGTGCAGCAGGTTATTATCTTTTTGACTTTAATAAGGATAATACACCATCCTCACTTTGGTATCAACCTTACCGTGTGATCCGTAATGCAAACGGAGTATTGGCCTATGTAAATACTGTGCCAGTTGATCAAATGACCGATGTGCTCAAGGACATCAAGGGCCAGGCATTAACCATGCGTGCGATAGCCCATTTCGACTTGGTCAAAGTATTTGGTGCACCGTACGCGGTAAATCAAGGCGCTTCTTTAGGGGTGCCTATCGAGACGGAGAAGCATGTGTCTACAAGTAAGCCTGCACGAAATACAGTTAAGGAGGTATATGCCCAGATTATTACAGATCTTGAAGGGGCAGATAGTCTATTGAGCACAGCAAGAAATGATGGTAAGCTGAATAGATTCGCTGCAGAGCAAGTATTGGCGCGGGCTTATCTCTATACTGGAGAAAATGCAAAGGCCTTTTCAATGGCTGCCGCGTTGATCAAAAATGCCGAAGCAGCGGCAAGTTCAAAAAAAGGGCAATACCAATTGTGGAAAAACGAGGAGTATGCGACGGTGTGGTCGAAGGACTTTACAAGCGAAATATTGTTTCAGTTGTCAAATACCAAAGTAGAAGCCAGTGACTCAAAAGAGGGGATCGGAAACCTGTTATGGCGCCTGGGGTACAATGACATTATTCTTTCAGATGATTATATGAATTTGCTTAAAGATGATCCGAATGATGTGCGTCAAAAAGTGATTACCAAATATACCAGCAAGCAGGTCGATTATTACTATTTGAATAAATATCCGGGCAACACGGCAGAGAATGAAAATCCGGAATTTGCTGATATTCCCGTGCTTCGCTTATCGGAAGCATATCTGATTGCGGCTGAGGCAGCGGTGAAATTGAGTGATAATAGCAATGCGCTTAATTATTTAAATGCCATTGTCAAACGCGCCAATCCGGCCAAGTCGGTAAGTGGAACGGTGGACCTGAACCGTGTGTTGGAAGAACGTCGTCGTGAACTCGTTGGTGAGGGTCATCGTTTATTTGACGCAATGCGTAATAACCTGCGGATAGAACGTAAAGGTAAGGCGCACGTTTCGCCCTTATTGCGACCAGAGACGAAGTCATTTGACCGAACATACTTCAAAACGCAGATGGCTATTCCGAGAAGGGAAATAGACGTAAATCCAAATATTGTTCAAAATACAGGCTATTAAAATACGTCACAATGCAAAACAATCGGAAATATAATCTTAAACACCTATGTACTGATCCAAACTGGATCAGTACACGGTACTTTTTACTTTTTATATTGTTTAGTTTTCAGCAGTTGCGCGCACAGACCCAACAACTACTGGGGCAACATGATGGCCCATATTTATTCTACGAAGCGGGAGCTACCAAATCTGTACGCGTAGTTGATGGAAAGATACAGGTCGATAATTCACTTAAAGAACCTTTCTCGGTGTCCACAGAAGATGGTCAATATCATTTTGAGGTTTCACGTCACCCCATAACAGTTCCCAAAGGGGCTTATCGTCCTAGTGACAAGATTATGGTGCTTTCCGATCCGCACGGTGACTTTGCCTCTTTTTATGCTATTCTAAAAGCGCAAAAGGTGATCGGTACAAATTATGAATGGACTTTTGGAAAAAATCAACTTGTCATTATAGGAGATGTATTTGATCGGGGAAAAGATGTCCTGCCGATTTTTTGGCTGATCTATAAATTGGAACATGAAGCCGTTAAGGCTGGAGGACAGGTTCATTTTTTGCTTGGCAATCATGAGGAAATGTTGATGCGTGGAAACTATAAATATACGCAGGATAAATATAAGGTATTAGCAGATTCCATTGGTAAAAGTTACCGTGATTTTTGGGCCTTGGATACGGAATTGGGTCGATGGCTGCAGAGCAAGAATACGATGGAGCAAATAGGTGATTATCTTTTTGTACATGCGGGGCTGAGTACGGCAATGCTGGATCCAAAATGGACTATTACTACAGTCAATGATTCTGTTCGCCGTTATCTGTTTCACACTAAGGAAGAGCGGCAGCAGTCGGAGGCGGCATCATTTCTCTTTGGCAGCGAAGGCCCATTATGGTACCGTGGTATGGTGGTAAAGGAGGAAAAATACCATCCGTTGGGTGAAGAGGATTTGAATAGTATGATGAAAATATATGGTGCTAAGCATATTTTTGTTGGGCATACCATTTTCCCTGAAGTAAGTAGTTTTTATGAAGGAAAAGTGTACGGTGTGAATGTCAGTAACGAGTCCAACCGACTGAAAGGACGTAGCCGGGGGCTGCTAATCGAGGGCGGTAAAATTAAGGTAATCTACGATGACATTACCAAGAATAAAGCAGTAAATTAGATCGCTTAGGCATCGCATTAATGATAAAAGGCCGGAATTTAATTCAGGCCTTTTGTTGTATTATCGATACCAGAAAGGAAACATCATTTAAAGTGATTATATACGAATGATCGATCATTTAGGGATCAATAATAAATGCACCGACAATTGCGGCGGGATGCAAATCTTTATTATTTAGCAGAGTATAATTGTCGCTAAATCTTTCATAGTATTCGATATTCATTCCAATAAGTACTGTCTCAGCATCTTGATAGTTGACATCAAATAGTAATTCTTCCAATTCAACATCTTTTGAAGGTGCCTGTAAGTTTAATGGAATCTGGTGTTTATGCCAGCGAATATATTGCTGCTTGTCAAAATTGAATATGGCGATCATCAAATTTATTTTCATGAGATTGCAGTATCTCGGGCGATGAATATCTTTTTGCATATCAAACTTTGGAAACTGTATGGCGATTTGCTTTGTGTCCAACAATTTTATTTCTGGGTCGAAATGCATGAAATCGTGTATGTGGCATTTTTCGACGAACTGGAAATTGATGAGACGATCAATTTTTCCACCACGGACTGTCTTTTCGCCCACAAGAGCTCTGTTTGCCCGGGTCACTCTTTTTAAGTGATTGATGAGTCGGTTGTGCATGGTACTGTCGTGCATATTCAGGTGTATTTCGCCCATTATATGTCTGATACGGGATCCTGCGGTACTAACGTGTCCAAAATCTATCGCGGCGGCTTTTGTTGCCTTCGTTTGTTTTGTTTTACGTCCTGGGCCAGTTTGCACAATTGTTTTTTCATTTGATTTTCGAAAGACAAGGTTCCCAACCAAGCCTTTCAAACTACCGTTTTCTAGTATAGCCATAGATTGAATTTAAGTATTTAAAATCCTGAAAAACAAATAATTGTTTCTTTTTAAGAAAATGGAAATTGGTAAGTATGGGGCTTTATAAAAATGATAATGGCTGGTAAATGAGCATTATGAAATTTGCAGTTGATTTTTTGATAAACCTTTCAAGTAAAGATTTATAGCGGATATGGCATGGACGCAAGCCCCCTGCTTCGATGCCCTTTCGCATCTCCTCCGATGCATCTCCGTATCATGGTAAGAGTGTATCCATGGTGAGAGCGACATGAGTCTGTGGTGAGTCCGAGTTATACACGGAGACAAGGCGGTAGCATGGCTGTCAGAAAACGCTCTTATCTGCTCGTAAGTACGAATAAGGCCTAAAGATGCCCCGAATCATCTTCGAAAGAGAGTTAATAGTCGATAATACACGGACTCCATTCTGAAAAGTAACACCAATGAGACACTATTGGAGCTACTCCACGCATTTATAATTGGTAAATGGAGAAATAGACCAAATAGTTCTTTAATAAGTTAGATTACTTATTAACATAAATAGAATTGATTTTCAGTTAATTAATATGCTTATCCACATTTTAAAAGCCGCTTAACAGGCGGATATAGTTGTCAATATACAGTTGCTTGTCTTTTGATTTATATTGTTGGATATAACGGGGATGATCCAGGATGGTCATCTTGCCAAATAGTTTCTCCTCTTTGTTGATTTTGGCTAAAAAGGTTGCATTTTTCTTTCCGAGGACAAAGACTTCCTCCGTTTCGAGTCCCATGTTGATATGTTGTTTTAGGGATTCAACCATAAATGGTCTGACCATTTCAAAAAGCTGCTTATCGTCGTAATAGTTTGCATTAATCCAATTGTCAGGTTTTGTATGTCTAACGATGGCTAGCGGGAAAGGGGAGTTGATGTAAAATTGGCTATAGAAAACTTCAGGGCCGCCATAAGCTTCAATCATATCATACATAAAGACCGAGGAGATTTCATGTGTATGGGCAGATTGCATTTTTATACCACAGGCACTGTATAGCCTTTTGGTGTCGGTAAAAGGAACGCCGGTTACGCCTGCACCATGTCTGCTGGGGTTGATCCCGATGATAAATTTACGTTTGAGATTGTCATTATAATACTTATTGTAAAATTGCTGCATGACAATCAATGTTTCGGGATTGTCGAGGTAGGGGTTGATGACATTGAAATCGGATGGAAGTTTTCCCGAATAATGTAGCTGCTTGTTGAATGTGATTACTTTTTTGGCAAATGTAACCATAAAGAATATTTTGGGAGAAAGGTACGTATTAATTTTAGAGAAGAGGCTACAATAAATATTTTAATATCATAAGTGCTTGAAATTACTTCTAAGTTGATAGTTATAAGACCTTTTGAAATTAATGTTGGCGAATACGAGGTAAAATCTGAATAATTTATATTAATTATCTGTCTTGGTTTGATAAAATATTTTGTTTGTATGGTTTTTGTGTTTTTTTATATCTTTTTGGGTATATATATTATATTTTTTGTTTGTTTTCAATTGATTTACCGTTTGTGTTTTGTTATTTGATTTATTTTTTTCATTTAGAGAATATTTTCGTTTTATTGTAGTTTTGATTATGTATATTTGCTTTAATTTTAAACATATTGTAATATTTTATGAAAACGAAAATTATTCTATTTTTTGTTTTTTCTTGCATATTATTTGGCTGCAAGAAGAGTGATTCAGTGTCGAATGAGGAAAATTATAAAAATGAGGTTTCAAAAGAAGAGGGCGAAAGAGTGTTTGAGTTGAGGAAATTCTTATCAGAAACTTGGGAAAGACCTGTTGAAAATGTTCTTTACAATGGAAAGGATAGCATATTTATATTAAGAGACTCTGAGATCGTTGAAAAAAGGTCTCATGTTGAACATTTTTATAATTTACTAAAAAAATAACATGAACATGAAAAGAATGTTTTTTTTAGTGACATTTTTCTTTATGGTTCACTTAGGTTTTGCGCAGTATTTTAGTCCAATGGTAAATTTTGTAAATTTCATTGCTAAAGATACTTATCAAAATAGAGTTATTTTGGATTTTACAAATACCAGTAATAAGCTGCCCTTTGAGTTTTCGTTGAGCAGGGGACTTGATCCTAAAACTAATCAATATGAATCTGTTAATATTAGGGTAGAAATTGTATATAGCACACCGTGGGGACAATCAATAATTGCTTCACAAGACATAACGTCGTCGTCGTTTAATGGAACTGGTTTCTACGAAAATAAGCATATAGAGGGAAATTTGTCGTTAGGTAATAGATCAGAGATATTATCCTATGGGAAAATTTCCATTAGATGGATTGATAAGAATAATGTAAGCTATGTTAAACATAGCACGAGGGAATATACTTTTATTGATCGTTTAGATGTCCCTCAATTATTCGATAAATATATGCCATATGCTTGGGGGAAATTATCATCGGGAAAAGGTATTGTTGACCATTTGAACGATGTGCCTAGTTCTTTTAGACATTACTCTAATTCTTCAGAGCCTTTACTGTCCTCAGTGGGGAAAAATTCTATTAGCTCTTCTAATGATAGTTATGGTTTGGTTTTACAGTCGGATGGAAATTTAGTTATCTACAAAGATGGTACAAATACAGTAATGTGGGCATCAAATGTGTATGTAAAAAATCCTTCTGTCAATGATAGATTTAAATTGTTTTTTCAAAACGATGGAAATTTGGTTATTTATAAACAAGATTCCGCTGGTCAATACAGTATAGTTTTTTGGGCAACTAATAATACGTTTGTCCCTAACAATGATGGTAATCTATCGAATGTGAAATATGGTTTTTGGGTAATGCAAAACGATGGAAATTTTGTGCTTTATTATCCTTCAACTAAATTTTATGGAGCATATAATATTATAGCGGCAACAAATTCAAATAACTCTCCGTCGAAAAATTTCGGAAAAATTCTATAAAAGATCTTTTAATATGAAAAATAGTATATTAGGAATAGAGAGACTGTTTCTATTGATGGCAATAGTATTTATTTGTTCTGTCGTTTATGGGCAAGCTCCCGGGATGAGAACGGTAAAGGTCGATCAAATACAAGTTAATCCAAATTATCAGGGAAACGCAATTATTGATTTTTCAAAGGGAATAAATACCTTAAGTTTTGATATCGTGCTACATAGAATTCCTCTTTACGAGAGTAATAAATATGAAAGCCCTAGCTTGAAATTTTCATTGGTATATCAGGATGACCATAAACAAATCGTGTTAAATTCAACTGGAATATTTGAATCTAATTTTATTGGAGCCTGGGCGACATTGAATAAATTTGTTGCTAACATAAATACTGATGAAATTGATCTAGCCAAAGGTACTATTCAAGCAGTGCTTACGGGATATTATGATAACACTAGTTCATTGTGGAAATCTACTAATATTGGTTTTGTTAATAAAGATGAGGTGCCGCTTCCATTTCCTTTTCCTATGCCAAACGTTTGGAAAAATAACTATCAGAAAAATGGTTCTGTTGCTGTTGATATAGGGAATGTTCCTAGCCAATATAAAAAATATTCGAACGCACAGATTCCATTATTAACTTCTAGCGGTAATTCATCCATTAGCTCCCCAACAGGAAACTATGTACTAGTTTTGCAATCAGATGGAAATTTAGTGATCTATAGAAGTGGTACGAATACCGTAATGTGGGCATCAAATGTTTATGTGAAAAATCCTTCCTCAAGCGATAGATTTGCTCTTTATATCCAAAATGATGGTAATTTAGTTGTGTATAAACAAAATGCAGCTGGTCAGTATAGTGATCTCTTATGGGGAGCGAATACTATTTTTGTGCCTAATAATGATCCGTACTTTGGTAATGTAAAATACGGATTTTACCTTTTACAAGATGACGGTAACTTCGTGCTCTATTACCCACAGAAAACCAATAGTGGTTTTGTCTTTCCTATAGCTTCCACAAATTCTGGAAGTCACACCATATCTAAATCATTTGGTAAATTTAAATAGTATAATATCAATGATTTTGCTTAATCAAAATATAAACAAGAAAAGGGTGTCAATTTGCAATGCCCCCAAAAAGTTAGACACTTTCTGGGGGCATTTTTATGAGAAAAAACAAAAAACATAGTTTGGAATTCAAACTCAGTCTTGTCGATCGGATCGTTCATGGATATTGTTCAGCAAAAAGCATCGCTAAAGAACATTCTCTATCCTATGATATGGTCCGGCGTTGGCAGAAGCAATTCGAGTCGTTTGGCATTGAAGGCCTCAGGCCCCGCGGAGGTAATGCAGTCTATCCGCAGTCCTTTAAAATCTCCGTGCTCCAAACAATCCAAGAAGAATCTCTATCTTTGATGGAGGCCATGCTGCGCTTTAATCTTCCGAGTCCTTCTATTATCGTTAATTGGCGGAAGCAGGTTGCAGCACATGGTTTTGAGTGGCTAAAGCCCCAGGTTAAAGGCCGCCACCCGATGGAAAAGAACGACAAATTACCCAACAAACGAAAGAAGCCCGCTTCTAAGGTTCCCCTGACTAAGGAAGAACAACTCCAGCAGGAACTGGAGTACTTACGAGCGGAAAATGCTCTGCTAAAAAAGTTACATGCCTTAGTTCAAAAAGACAGCAAACACAAGCCATGATGGAACTAAGACCAAGGTTTAGCTTAGAGATTCTTCTGAGCTGCATGAAAATGGCAAGGAGTACCTTTTATTATTATCTCGGGGATGGTGGTCGACAGGACAAATATACCCAGCTCAAAGAGGCTATCAAGAGTACCTATAGTATTCATAAGGGCAGATATGGGTATCGTCGGATCACCCTGAGTATTCGTAAGGATGGGTATAAAATAAACCACAAGACTGTCTATAGACTGATGGGGGATCTCGGTCTGAAAAGTTCGGTCAGGGTGAAAAAATACCGTTCTTATAGAGGTGAGCCCGGAAAGATAGCACAAAACGTCCTTGAAAGAAACTTCAAAGCTGCCAAACCCTTTCAAAAATGGTCTACCGATGTTACCGAATTCAGGGTAAAGGATAAAAAATTATATCTTTCACCGATCATCGATCTGTTCAATCAGGAGATCATTAGTTATAACTTAAGTGATCGACCAAACTTCTCAGGGATAATGGACATGCTTGATAAGGCCATAGGAAAACTTGATACTGATTCCTGTGAACTCATTCTACATTCCGACCAGGGATGGCAGTACCAAATGGTACAATACCAAAAAAACTAAAACAAAAAGGGATTATACAGAGCATGTCCCGAAAAGGAAATTGCCTGGACAATGCCATAATCGAGAACTTTTTCGGGATTCTAAAATCAGAACTCTATTATCAGAAGAAATATGAATCAAGTGATCAACTTAAAAAAGATATCAGAGATTATATCGATTATTATAACAACAAAAGGATAAAACTCAATTTAAACGGAATGAGCCCGATGGAATATCGAGCTCATTATAATAACAAATCTAATAACTAAATTTGTCTAAACTTTTGGGGGCACTCTAATTGACACCCTTTTCTTGTTTATATTTTGAGATCTGATTAGTGACCTTGCGTGCCATCTACACCATGAGAATGTCCGTGGGACAATTCTTCTTCAGTAGCAGGGCGTACAGTTAAGATTTCGATATCGAAATTTAACGTTTTACCAGCCATTGGGTGGTTTAGATCTGCAATAACAATTTCTGGAGTTACTTCAGCAACTACAGCACGGAATTGGTTTCCTTGGTTATCTTGCAAAGGCAATACTTCACCTACTGGAGGTAAACCTGTTTCTTTGAACATATCTACTGGCAATTGCGCGAATGCTCTTTCGTCTTTTTCACCGTAAGCATCTTCTGGTGCCAATTCGAAAGAAATTTTGTCACCCACGTTTAAGTCAGCGATGTTTTCTTCAAATTTAGGCAACATCATACCTACACCATATAAGAAGTCTAAAGGTTGTTCTGCAGTTGTTTCTTCAACGAAAACTTTTTCACCGTTTTCTACTGTGTGAAGT
>Ga0213827_1000881_pt1 | contig 19295 bp, 18 predicted proteins | sample MC6MC0898MG_FD_180669 | JGI IMG/M metagenome (GOLD analysis project Ga0213827, IMG submission 180669) | Enriched soil aggregate microbial communities from Iowa State University, Ames, United States - MC6-MC0898-MG | ecosystem: Environmental > Terrestrial > Soil > Unclassified | place: USA: Iowa...
ACGGTAACGCCGTGACCAACCTGAGCCTGGCTACCAGCGAGCAGTGGACCGACAAGCAGTCGGGCCAGAAGGTCGAGCGTACCGAGTGGCACCGTGTGTCGATGTTCGGCAAGGTTGCCGAAATCGCCGGCGAATACCTGCGCAAGGGTTCGCAGGTGTACATCGAAGGCAAGCTGCAGACCCGCGAGTGGGAAAAAGACGGCATCAAGCGCTACACCACTGAAATCATCGTCGACATGCAGGGCACCATGCAGCTGCTGGGCGGCCGTCCGCAGAACCAGCAAGGTGGCGGCGACCAGTACAACCAGGGTGGTGGTAACAACTACAACCAGGGTGGCCAGCAGCAACAGTACAACCAAGCCCCGCAACAACGTCAGCAGGCCCCGCGCCCGCAACAGGCCCAGCAGCGCCCAGCGCCGCAACAGCCAGCACCGCAGCCGGCAGCTGACTTTGACAGCTTTGATGACGATATTCCGTTCTGAGGAACAGTCAGACGTCTAGCTAGACCAGAAACCCAGGGCAGTTGCTCTGGGTTTTTTTATGGCTGGTGGGCATACCAGAAGAGGACATGAGGGCTACCAGGTGCTCGCCACAACATGTTCAGCGCATGTGAGCCCAAGGCATGCACCAGGCCGTCCTGACGCACTCCCCAGATGCAATCAATCCCCACACCCTTGACCCATGTCATCGTACCTTCTCGTTTCTTCGCAGCCTTCAAAAAGCCGCCACCGTGAATACCAAGAGGCGCCAGCCATGTTTCGTGCGTCCCAACCTGATCAGAAGTGCACGAGTTCTTCAGGTCGTCGCCGTTGGCCTTGGAGGGTCGAGGCTGGCGGCGTTGGGCATGGCCCCGACGCAGGCTTTTGCCAAACATATGCGTCACTTCTAGCTGGCGTACACCATCGAGACTCGCAACACTTGCCCCTACTGATTTGTCGGCTCGGGCCTACTCGACTTTATTCACAGCCCCAGCCGCCTCATGCTCCCAGGAATACCTAAGCCGGGCAGCAACGAGTGAGTGCGGGTCAGCTGGAACGAAGTGCTTCCAGTGAAGCCGGCCACCTGATCAAAAAGTAATGAAAGTGCACTACCTTCAAGAGGGAATTACATGGCTTGAGGAACGAGTGCAAGTCTGCGTATGGGGTATATCCGTGCAGGACGAGGGGTTAGGATTTGAGTCTATTAGTAAATACGTGGCCCCTTGATAAGTACGGAGTGTTCCTAATGTCAGAAAGTGCTGCTGTTAAAGATAGCGTAGAACAGGGTGAGTATATACTCGCGTCAGATCCTTTCGAAGGCCGAGACTTTTTCTGGGAGCAACATCGGTTCGCCAGAGATGGGTACTTGAAGATTAATCACTTAATAGACCCTGAAGTGCGTGATCGAATTTCTGATGATGTGAAGTACCTGTTGGAAAACTTTTCCAAGCGCCGAGATTTTTTGATTGAATCGACCGGCAATACGCCGCGATACTTGAGTAACGTTCCACAGGAAAGCATTGAGGCCCATGGGCGATATATTCCGCAAGCTTACAAGTCTCGTTACTTGATGAGTTTGATAGGTCATATCGTCAAAGAGGACATCATCCCAACCCCATGGAAATGGGATAACTTCATCATCAATAGCCAGCACAAGTCAGGTGATACCCATGGTTGGCACTGGGGCGACTACCCCTACACGATCATTTGGATCGTCGAAGCACCGGCGCTAGAGGCTGGAGGCTTACTGGAGTGCGTACCCCATACGAATTGGGACAAGCAGAACCCCCGAGTAGAAAACCTGTTGGTAGAAAACACGATTGAATCATATTTTCACCTAACCGGTGACGTCTATCTACTCAAGGCTGACACCACACTGCATCGGGTCAAACCACTGACGCAAGATGTCACTCGCATCATACTCAATACCACGTGGGAAAGAGCGAGAGACAAAGACCGGCAAGTCGAGCATGAAACCTTTGTCTTTCGGGATTGAAACTCGAGGGTCTGTGCATGTTCACGGTCAAGTATTCACATACAAACCTGATTGCCACCGACTGGAGAAAGATTGCCAATTTCTATATTGATGTATTTGGCTGTGTTCCAGTCGGCCCTGAGCGTCGGTTTTCAGGGCAATCGGTGGCAGATGGTACCGGGTTGATCGAGCCAGAGATCGAAGGCATTCACCTTCGGTTACCCGGTTACGGGGAGGGCGGTCCGACACTGGAAGTGTTCCAATATCGCTACTTCCGTGACGCACGGGAAAAGTTTGCCAATTCGCGTGGCTTTACCCACATCGCATTTGAGGTTTCTGATTTGGAAGCTGTTTGCGCCAAAGTGATCGCCGCAGGCGGGTGGCTGCTAGGGAAGTTGGCGAGGCAGCTTGTCGAGGGGGTAGGGATTTGTACTTTTGTATACGTCCGTGATCCCGATCGAAACATTATAGAAGTCCAAAGCTGGGAGGCACTATGAAACGCAGACTTGCACAGTTCGATCTAGTGAAACCTAAGTTCCTCAAGTGGGATACAAGAATGGAAGAGTTCTATGCCTCGACCGGTTATGTAAACGGACTCGCGGAACAGCATCCGGGGTTTATCTGGCGTGAAGTCGAAGAAAACCAGCCGCTGTTGGATCAGCTATGGGGCGAGGGCTATCTCTACACGCTCTCGCTGTGGAGGGATGTCGAGTCGCTAAAGGACTTTCTCTACAACACCCCGCACAAGGCGCTCATGCGGCGTGGAAGGGATTGGTTCAAACCCATCTCACGTCCTCGGGTGGTGTTGTGGTGGGTCGAGGAAGGCCATGTCCCCACCCTTCGTGAGGCCCATAGCCGCCTCATGCGATTGTACGAGGTTGGGCCATCCCATGACGCTTTTGACTTGAGCTCCTGTGAATTACCGACTGTTCTGTACTGAGGAGGGGAAATGACACAATTGGCTCGTGATACGCAACAGAAACTTGCCGACTATTACCGCTGTTTACTCGGCGATCCGGCTCAGCTGGTCGCTGCACGACAATCGATCAGGTTGTCCCGCGACATTGTGGAATGCCTGGAGGATGAATGGATCGCCGCCGAGGAGCGCCTGGTGGATCTGCGGGAGCTGCCTACCACGCAGGAGGCGTTTCTCCCTTGGTACGTGATGTGCGAAAAGAAAATCAATGAAGATATTCGCTTCTTCGTGGACTTCATGCGCCACCACGCCAGTACTGAACAAGTTGCTTACTACATCTGCATGGAAGAATTGGTCGATGGTTCATTCGATGACCTGATGGCCGTGGTCCAGTTGGGTATGCCGATTCGTTGCAAAATGGTCGCCGGTGAGAACTATTGGGATGAAATGGGTAATGGCGATTTCGCCGCCGTGCACACCACAATGTTCCGCACCTCGTCCAGCTACATGCGAGATCTGTTGGACAACGCGGGTATCAGTGTGCAGGTGCCCCCACTTGAATGCCTGATGAATGGCAACATCCTGCTGATGTGGGCCTTACGCCGCGAGTACAACATGCGCCTTATCGGTGCGATGGGGTTGGTGGAGGGATCGGCGCCGGTACGCTTTGGTGCCACCACGGCGGCCATGGAGCGCTTGGGCTTGCCAAAAGAGGTGATCGCCTATCACAAGGCCCATATCAGCATCGACACCCGGCACAGCGCCTCCTGGTACGAAACAGTGTTGCAGCATTACGCGGCGGGTGGCGAGAACGTGGTACGTGAACTCTCGCTGGGCGTGATGATCCGCTACAACGTAGCGCTGCGTTACTACCACTACATGTACAAGACCATGCGGAGCCTAGGATGAGCACTCAAAGACAGACGGTGGTCGTCATCGACCCGATCAGCTCGGGACGGCGCTACGGACAGGACATTCGCCAAAAGGGGTATCACGCGTTGGCCCTGGTCACACGCAAGCAATTTCCCGGGCGTTTGCAGAAGCTGCATGGGATCGATGCTTTCGACGAGGTGGTGTATGTCGAGAGCCTGGAGCAGGCCAAGGTCAGCATAGCGGGAAGGGATGTGCATGCGGTCATCCCGGGTTCCGATTCTGCACTGCGAATCAGCGACCGGTTGGCTGCCCACCTGGAGTTGGCAGGCAACCCGGTCCCAACCTATGTGGCCCGCATGAATAAGCTTGAAATGAAGCGTCGCCTGCAACATGAGGGCGTCCCGGTCATACCTGCGTTCAGTCTGTCCATGGATCAACTAGCCAAGGGGCATGATCCGGGAATTACTTTCCCCGTGGTGGTCAAGCCGGTTCTGGGCACAGGTGCGAGGAATGTTAAGGTATGCCAGTCTAAGAGTGATATGTACAAGGCACTCGCGGCTATCGAAAGCAATGTCGAGGCTGGGGTGCTGGAGGAAAAGCATGCGCTGGTGGAGGCATACGTCGAAGGCCCTGAATACTTCATCGTTACGGCGAATCTGGGGGCGATGGGGCGACAGATTCTCTGCTTCGCGGAGTACGAAAAGATCCGGGTCGGCGACAACCCCAGCGTCTATCGCAATATTCGATCCTTGTCGGCCATAAGCGATCAGGCGCGCCAGGCATTTGCCTACGTATCTCAGGTCAATTTGGCCATCGAAGCGAACATCGGCATCAACGATATTGAGTTCAAAATAAACCCGGCGGGACACTTCATCATCGAGCAGAACGGTCGACTGCCCGGGGCGAATGTACCTTCATTGATCGAGTTGTGCACCGGGCTGAACTGCTACGACCTCAACATAGATATCTACCTGGGTCATGCGCCACCCACCTTGGCAGTCCCGCACTATGACAAACATTTCTGTATCTGTTGCCTGATTTCTGAACAGAGCGGCACTGTGACGGGCATTGAAGGTATCAAGTTGGTCGAGGAGCTCGATTCGTTCCACGAGCTTGGCTTTCTCGTGGACAAAGGCGAGGTCGTTGAGGCGACGCGGGACTTTCTGTCGACTTGGGGGTTTGTCTATCTCATCCATGATGATCCTGAAGTACTGCGCAGGCATGCGGAGACCGTTCATGAGCGTTTGAAGCTGGTGGTTGCCTAGCTAGAGGATCAACGGCGGGTCTTGGGTGAGGGAAAAGCCATGTCGAACTGGTTAGTGCTGGTGTGTTTGATCTTGCTTGCCTGTGCAGTCTGCGGGCGTGTGGCGACAATGCTTGGCCAGAGTCGGGTAATCGGGGAAATAGTAGCCGGAATACTGCTGGGTCCCACGTTGCTGGGGACATGGTTTCCGCAAGTATCGGCGAAGGTGCTGACACCCGACTCGATGGAGGTTGTCCGGGCGCTTGGCGAGCTAGGGCTGATCATACTGATGGTCGAAGTGCCCTGGCATGCCGCAGGTGTCGGACTGCGACGGGGAAGACAGCGTGCTCCGGCCTTGATTGCGAGCCTCGGAATCGTGCTGTCTTTTTTCCTTGGCTGTGTCATCGGCGCCTGGTCGAAGGCGTCCATCGCGCCGACGCAGCCTTATTGGTCCTATGTGATTTTCTGTGGTGTTGCACTGTCGGTGACTGCGCTGCCGGTATTGGTGAGGATTATCCAGGAGCATCCGGGCATCGACGGACAAGCTGGTCGATTAGCGCTCTCGGCGGCGATGTACACCGATGTGTTCGCTTGGCTGGCTCTGGCGCTGGTGTTGGCATTGCAGGTCGGTGGGTCGGCTGGCCTGCTCGAGAGTGTATTCAGGATAGGTGGCCTTGCGGCTTATGCCGGTCTGATGTTCCTGGTGGTCCGTCCATGGTTGAAGAATTGGATCGGCCACACTGCGCTCAGTGAGCGTTCCCGTGTCGCGGTTGCCTTGGTCTACTGCCTGACATCAGCGCAGATTACCGCGATGCTCGGTTTTCACCAGGCTATCGGCGCGGTCATGGCGGCATACGTGTTTCACGACTTGTTCTCGATGGAGCAGGCATGGCGTCGATGGATCGGCAGGTTCGGTCATCTGTTTCTTACCCCGATCTTTTTTGCCGGCTCGGGCATCCACGTTTCGCTAAGTGCTTTCAGAGAGCCTGGTCTTTGGTGGTGGCTGCTGTTGTTCCTGCTGGGGGGGACTGTCGGCAAGTTGCTGGGCTCATATATAGGCGCCAGGGTATTGGGGTTGAGACCAATTGTTTCCATTGAGATTGGCGTGCTGATGAATACGAAAGGTCTTGTAGAATTGGTGGTGCTCGGTGTAGGACTTCAGGCCGGGGTCTTGTCGGAACGTTCTTATAGTGTTCTTTTGATGCTTGCTCTTGTTTCAACAGCATTGACTAGTCTGTTATTTGGCTTGTGGGGTTGGCGCTTGCGCAAGACTGCGCCTAGCTATTAAGTCTCGTCCCATGCAGACGTTTGATTTTTGGCGTGATCCCTATTACTGTCTGGAGGGAAGCAGGGATAAATCATAATAAGGAACATTACTGTGGACGTTTTCATGGGGTTATTGGCGGCGGTGTTTTGGGGGGCGACGGACTTTTTGGTCGGCGTGAACGCACGAGCGGTTGGAGTCAAACGGGCAGTGCTTTTCGGGCAATTGCTAGGACTTTTGTTAATGTCGATCATTATTGTCATTTCAGCCGATCAGTGGGAAAAGTTCATATCTGCGTCATGGCGTGCGGTAGGGACGGGGGTAGTAGCTTCTCTGTGTACCGTGGTTGGGGCGTTAGCGCTGTCGAAGGCTTTTGCTGTCGGCAAAACTGCCGTTGTGGCACCTCTGGTCACCTCGTATGGCGTTTTTACCACCCTGCTGGCGTGGCTGGGCGGGGATGCGCTGTCAGCCTGGCAGGTGAGCGGTATTCTCGTTTGCTTCTTCGGGGTTTTACTGGCCAGTCGCAGTAATCACGGAGGTGATTTCGAGCGCAAGACCACCAGCACGATATCTGTAGGGTTTGCTTTGTTGGCGGCCATGCTTTACGGCATCAGTTTTTGGATTCAGGGCAAGTTCGCCTTGCCGGCGCTAGGGCCGGTGAACATGTTGGCGCTGGGCTATGCAGTGGGGGTCATGTTTCTCATCCCTGAAGCCTTCAGGTTGCTGCGGGACCACGCGACGATCAGGCCGAAGACCTTAGGCTCACTTTGCGGCGCCAGTCTTTTCAACCTGGGCGGGTTCTCCGCGTTCTCCTGGGGTGCGCTCAATGGCTCGGTTTCCGTCGTCACCGTCATCAGCACTCTTTCGGGCGGCATTGCCGCGATCCTGGGGTACTTTTTTTATCGCGAGCGGCTGTCGGTCATCCAGATTGGTGGGGTCAGTCTGGTGTTGTTAGGGGCTGTGCTTCTGCATCTCTACGGGTGACACTTTCAAGGCAAAACAAACGTTTGCGGTGATTTTTGGGGCCCTGTGCCAAGGGCATATGTTTCGTTGTTGGCCTATAGATATGAGTGGTCATAAATGGACTATCGAGGCTATCTTCAAAAAACCCATGTAGATATGTTGCCTTGCATGGCGGCGTTTGCTGTTGTAGTTGAGACGGGAAGCTTTGTGGATGCGTCGGTCCGGCTGGGTTTGACCGCGTCGGCAGTCAGTAAGCAAGTTTCAAAGCTTGAAAATGCATTATCAATTCGATTGCTTGAGCGCAGCACCCGGCAGTTGAAAGTCAATGCCGAGGGGGCTCAAATTTATTCGCACTGCAAAGAGTTGCTTGAGTCTTCGGCAAATGTATTCAGGCTCAAAGAGCGCTTTCTTGAAAGCCCGCAAGGGCTAATTCGCATCGCAGTTCCCCGTTCATTGCATGCAACATGCCATCAACTTATTCCTGAGTTTCTTGAGCGTTATCCTGGCGTCAATGTGCAACTCATTTCAAGTGAGAGAAGTTTGGATCTAATCGCTGAAAGCATCGACATCGGAATTAGGATTACCAATGCCCCGCCATTAGGGCTGGTAGCACGTAAGTTGTTCCCTGTCGACTTTATTGTCTGCGCTGCAGGCAGTTATCTGGAAAAGCACGGTCGACCCGCACACCCATCGGCGTTGGCGGAGCACAGTTGCATACCTTTTTCCGATATCAACGAGAGCCAGACCTGGAAGTTCTTATCGGCCCAAGGATCTTGTGATGTCAGTTTTTCAGGTCGCTACGTTTCAGACAGTGCGGAGGCTGTATTTAATGCCACCCTCTCGGGGCTGGGTATTTCTTGCCTGCCTGTGAGGCTGGCTGGCGAAGCGATTGCCGCCAACGACCTGGTGGAAGTGCTGCCCGAGTGGAAGTACGTGGGGGCGTTGCAGGGGATGGCGTGGATCCTCCATCAGCCTGGCCGGCATGTGTCACAGAAGGTCAAGGTAATGGTTGATTATCTGGTCTGCGCATTACGCAGGATAGGGTGAGCCTGAGGGTAGGATCACTGATGTAGTGGGCAAGGAGATAGTGATGACGACACGGGTTGCCGAGTATTATTGTGAAACCTGCTGGTACGTCTACGATCCGGTACGGGGTGACCCGGAACATGGAATCGAGCCGGGTACGGCATTCGAAGATATTCCGCAGCTGTGGCGTTGCCCCGACTGCGGCCTGGGTAAGGAGGCTTTCGTCCCACAGGAGCGGTGAGCCCTCGGCACTTAAACCCGCTGCCCATTCCCTGACCCAAGTCATCGCACCTTCCCGATTCTTGACTAGTCTTACCTATTGGCGGCCATCAAAACCCCGCCACCGTGACTACCAAGAGGCGCCGGCCATGTTCCGTGCGTCCACCACCTGATCAGGAGTGCACGATGGACCTCAACCGTCGGCAGTTCTTCAAGGTCGCCGCCGTCGGCCTTGGAGGCTCGAGCCTGGCGGCGTTGGGCATGGCCCCGACGCCGGCCTTCGCCGAGCAGGTGCGTCACTTCAAGCTGGCGCACACCAAAGAAGCCCGTAACACCTGCCCATACTGCTCGGTCGGCTGCGGCCTGATCCTGTACAGCCAGGGCGATGCGGGCAAGAACGTCAAACAGAACATCATCCACATCGAAGGCGACGCCGACCACCCGGTGAACCGCGGCACCCTGTGCCCTAAAGGCGCGGGCCTGCTGGACTTTATCCACAGCCCCAGCCGCCTGCAGTACCCCGAAGTGCGCAAGGCGGGCAGCAAGGAATGGGTGCGGGTGACGTGGGATGAGGCGCTCGACCGTGTCGCTGGCCTGATGAAACAGGACCGTGACGCCAACTTCATCGAGAAGAATGCCCAGGGGCAGACCGTCAACCGCTGGCTCACCACCGGTTTTCTCGCTGCCTCCGCCGCGTCCAGCGAGGCCGGCTACCTGACCCACAAGGTCGTCCGCGCAACCGGTATGCTGGGGTTCGATAACCAAGCCCGTGTCTGACACGGCCCGACGGTGGCAAGTCTTGCCCCGACGTACGGCCGTGGCGCCATGACCAACCACTGGTCAGATATCGCCAACGCGAATCTGGTCCTGGTGATGGGTGGCAACGCAGCAGAAGCGCATCCGTGCGGCTTCAAGTGGGTGACCGAGGCCAAGGCGCATAACAAGGCGCGGCTGATCGTGGTCGACCCGCGGTTCACCCGTACCGCTTCAGTGGCGGACTATTACGCGCCGATTCGCACCGGCAGCGACATCGCCTTCATGGGCGGGCTGATCAATTACCTGCTGAGCACCGACAAGATCCAGCACGAGTACGTGCGCAACTACACCGACGTGTCGTTCATCGTCAAAGAAAGCTATGGCTTCGAGGACGGGCTGTTCAGCGGCTACGACGCGGCCAAGCGCGTGTATGCGGATAAATCCGGCTGGGGTTATGAGCTGGGTGAAGATGGTTTCGCCAAGGTCGACCCGACCCTGCAGCACCCGCGTTGCGTGTTCCAGCTGATGAAGCAGCACTACAGCCGCTACACCCCGGAACTGGCAAGCATGACCTGCGGCATGCCGCAGGACGCCATGATGAAGATCTGGGAAGAGATCGCCACCTGCTCGGCACCGGGCAAGACCATGACGATCCTCTATGCGCTGGGCTGGACGCAGCATTCGATCGGCGCACAGATCATTCGCAGTGCGGCCATGGTCCAGCTGCTGCTGGGTAACGTCGGTATGCCGGGTGGCGGGGTCAACGCCTTGCGCGGGCACTCCAACATCCAGGGCCTGACCGACCTGGGCCTGCTGTCCAACTCGCTGCCGGGCTATCTGACCCTGGCTGGCGATGCCGAGCAGGACTACGCGAGCTTCATCGACAAACGCGCCTCCAAGCCATTAAGACCGGGCCAGTTGTCGTATTGGCAGAACTACGGCAAGTTCCACGTCAGCCTCATGAAGGCCTGGTATGGCGCCAATGCCACGGCGGAAAACAACTGGGGTTACGACTGGCTGCCCAAGCTCGATGTGCCGGCCTACGATGTGCTGCGCATGTTCGAGATGATGGGCCAGGGCAAGGTCAACGGCTACTTGTGCCAAGGCTTCAACCCGATCGCCGCGCTGCCGGACAAGAACCGCGTCACTGCGGCCCTGGCCAAGCTCAAGTGGCTGGTGATCATGGACCCGCTGGCCACCGAGACTTCGGAGTTCTGGCGCAACGCCGGGCCGTTCAACGACGTCGACACGGCCAACATCCAGACCGAAGTCATCCGCCTGCCCACCACCTGCTTCGCCGAGGAAGACGGTTCGCTGGTCAACAGCAGCCGTTGGCTGCAGTGGCACTGGAAGGGCGCCGACGGCCCGGGCGAGACCCGTACCGACGTGCACATCATGAGCGAGCTGTTCCTGCGCCTGCGCCAACGCTACCAGGCCGAGGGCGGCGCTTACCCCGATGCCCTGATGAACATCAGCTGGCCGTACAAGGTCCCTGAAGAGCCTTCACCCGAAGAGCTGGCCAAGGAGATGAATGGCTGGGCGGTGACCGACGTCACCGACCCAAGTGGCGCGGTGATCAAGGGCGGGCAACAGTTGGCGGGCTTCGGCCAGCTCAAGGACGATGGCAGTACGGCGTCCGGATGCTGGATTTTCGCCGGCAGTTGGACCGAGCAGGGCAACCAGATGGCGCGCCGCGACAACAGCGACCCGTTCGGCATGCACCAGGTGCAGAACTGGGCCTGGGCCTGGCCGGCCAACCGCCGCATCCTCTACAACCGCGCCTCCAGCGACCCGCAGGGCAAGCCCTGGGACCCGGAGAAAAAGCGGCTGGTGTGGTGGAACGGCAAGGCCTGGACCGGCACCGACGTGCCTGACTTCAAGGTCGACTCGCCGCCGGAAGCGGGGATGAACCCGTTCATCATGAACCCCGAAGGCGTGGCGCGGTTCTTCGCCATCGACAAAATGGCCGAAGGCCCGTTCCCCGAGCACTACGAGCCGTTCGAGACCCCCATCGGCATCAACCCGCTGCATCCGCAGAACAAGAAGGCCATCAGCAACCCGGCCGGGCGGATCTTCGATTCGGTGTGGGACACCCTCGGCACGCACGATGAATTCCCCTACGCGGCGACGACCTACCGGCTGACCGAGCACTTCCACTTCTGGAGCAAGCATTGCCGGCTCAACGCTATCGCCCAGCCCGAGCAGTTCGTCGAGATCGGCGAGGTGCTGGCGAACGAGAAGGGCATCAAGGCCGGCGACCGAGTGCGGGTATCGAGCAAGCGTGGGCATATCGATGCAGTGGCGGTGGTGACCAAGCGGATACGCCCGCTACAGGTCAACAACCAGACCGTGCACCAGATCGGCATCCCGTTGCACTGGGGCTTCACCGGTGCCACCCGGCATGGCTACCTGACCAACACCCTGGTGCCATTCCTGGGTGACGGCAACACGCAGACGCCGGAGTCCAAGTCGTTCCTCGTCAAAGTGGAGAAACTCTGATGGCCAGCCAAGACATCATTGCCCGCTCGGCCACCACCACCGTACCGCCCTCGGTACGCCAGCAGCAGGAAGTCGCCAAGCTGATCGACACCACCAAGTGCATCGGCTGCAAGGCCTGCCAGGTGGCGTGTTCGGAGTGGAACGAGCTGCGTGACGAGGTCGGCCACAACCACGGCACCTACGACAACCCCCAGGACCTCAGCGCCGAAACCTGGACCCTGATGCGCTTCACCGAGCACGAGCGCGACGATGGCAACCTGGAGTGGCTGATCCGCAAGGACGGCTGCATGCACTGCGCCGACCCCGGTTGCCTGAAGGCCTGCCCAAGCCCGGGGGCAATCATCAAGCACGCCAACGGCATCGTCGATTTCAACCAGGACCATTGCATCGGCTGCGGTTACTGCATCACCGGCTGCCCGTTCAACATCCCGCGCATCTCGCAGAAGGACCACAAAGCGTACAAGTGCACGCTGTGTTCCGACCGCGTGACCGTGGGCCTGGAGCCGGCCTGCGTGAAAACCTGCCCGACCGGGGCGATCGTGTTCGGCACCAAGGACGAGATGAAGGTGCATGCCGCTGAACGCATCGTCGATCTCAAGTCGCGCGGCTACGACAACGCCGGGCTGTACGACCCGGATGGCGTCGGCGGTACTCACGTGATGTACGTGCTGCACCACGCCGACACGCCCAGGCTGTACGCCGGCTTGCCAGACCAACCGGTGATCAGCCCGCTGGTGGGCTTGTGGAAAGGCTTCACCAAGCCGCTGGCGCTGCTGGCTATGGGCGCGGCGGTGCTGGCCGGGTTCTTCCACTATGTGCGGGTCGGCCCGCAGCGGGTCGAGGAAGATGAGCACCCCACGCCGCCCGACGGCAGCGTGCACCAGGTGGACCCAGCAGTGCATGTGTACGATCCGAAGCAGCCCGGTGGGCAAGGGGAGCAGCGGCCATGAACGACACCAAACCCATCCTGCGCTACAACGCCAACGAACGGACCAACCACTGGATCGTCGCCATCCTGTTCTTCATGGCCGGGCTTTCTGGGCTGGCGCTGTTCCACCCGGCGCTGTTCTGGCTCAGCCACCTGTTCGGCGGCGGGCCGTGGACGCGCATTCTGCACCCGTTCATGGGCGTGGCGATGTTCGTGTTTTTCCTCGGCCTGGTGATCCGCTTCTGGCGTGCCAACTTCATCACTGCCAATGACCGCCTGTGGTTGCGCCGCATTGATCGGGTGATGGTCAACCGGGAAGACGGCGTGCCGCCGATTGGCAAGTACAACGCCGGGCAGAAGCTGCTGTTCTGGACCCTGCTGCTGTGCATGCTGGTGCTGTTGCTCAGCGGCGTGGTGATCTGGCGGGCGTACTTCAGCCATTTCTTCGACATCGGCTCGATCCGCCTCGCGTCGCTTGCCCATGCGCTGGCAGGCTTCGTGCTGATCCTCAGCATCATCGTGCACATCTACGCGGGCATCTGGATCAAGGGCTCGATCGGCGCCATGCTGCATGGCTGGGTCAGCCGCGCCTGGGCTCGCAAGCACCATGAACTGTGGTACCGCGACGTGACCGGCGACAAGACGCCGAGCAATCACGGACGAAAAGAAGGATAAGCGCTTGAGCACGATACTCGAACCCGGGCAGATCGAAGCGTCGGCGGTGATGCCGCCGTTTCTGCACTTGCCGCCCAAAGACCTGTTCGCCCTGCGTGCCGAGCGCTTGGAGCAGTTGGCCGAAGGCAACGCCCTTGGCGATTACTTGCGGCTGATCGCGTGGCTGTGTCGCTTCCAGCAGCAGCTTGTGGATAACCCGCCTGGTGGTTTGCCGGTGGTCGAAGAGCGCCAACGCCTGTGCATAAGTCATGGTTTGCCTCCTCTTGCGGCCGATAGCCTGGTGCGCGAAGGGCCGTGGCTGGTCTGGATGCAGGCGTTGATCGATCATTTTGACGAAGAGGCCAGCGGCCCGCTCGCTACGGCGTTGCAGGCCTTGCGCGAAAGTGACGACAGCCAGCGTAAGGCCTGGGGTATCGCATTGCTTGCAGGGCAGTTCGACGCTGTGCCAGCGGCGTTAGTGCCGTTTCTTGGTGCCGCGCTACAAGCTGCCTGGTTCAGCTGGCTGCTGGCGCTGCCGTCACCCGAGCTCAAGCCTTCCGGCAGCCTGGCCCAGTGCCCGGCCTGCGGTTCGCCGGCCATGGCTGGGGTGGTGCGCAACCGTGGCAAGCACAATGGGCTGCGTTACCTGGCTTGCTCTTTGTGTGCCTGCGAATGGCACGTGGTGCGGGTGAAGTGCGTGTACTGCGAGTCGAGCAAGGATTTGCGTTATACCAGCCTTGAAGATGATCGCCACGCGCCGGGCAAGGCGCCGCTGAGGGCGGAGTGCTGCCCAGGGTGCAATTCGTACCTGAAGCAGAATTACCTGGAGAACGATGCGGCGGCCGAACCGCTGGCCGATGACCTGGCCAGCTTGGCGCTGGACATACGGCTGGACGAGGAGGGCTTTCATCGCCTGGCGCCGAACCTGATGCTGGCGCCGGGTCGTGGGTGAGTGTCTACACTGCAAGATCGAGTCGCTCTTTTCGCGGGTAAACCCGCTCCCACAGGTACCCCGCTGGCTTCGAACTCAGCGGGGTACCTGTGGGAGCGGGTTTACCCGCGAAAGGGCCAGAACAGACAACGGATCAGTTGAAGGTAGTACCTGATGTCTTCAAGCCTCGCCAGCGACACCCCACGCCTGCCTTCCATCGACACCCTCCTGCGCCACCCGGCATGCCTCCCGCTGATCGACCGCCACGGCCGTGACGCCGTACTCGCAATCCTGCGCCAGCTGCTCGACGACCTGCGCGAACCCACCCGCCTGGGCCAACTCAGCGCCGCCGAGCTGGTCGCCGAAGTATTGCTCGGCCGCGCTGGTGAGCGCCTGGCCATCCAGCAACGCAGCAAGGTCCGCCGCGTGTTCAACCTCACCGGTACCGTGCTGCACACCAACCTCGGTCGCGCGCTGTTGCCGGAAGAAGCCGTCGAAGCCATGCAGACCGCCGCCCGTTACCCGCTCAATCTGGAGTTTGACCTGGCCACCGGCAAGCGCGGCGACCGTGACGACCTGATCGAAGGCCTGATCCGCGAGCTGACCGGCGCCGAAGCCGTCACCGTGGTCAACAACAATGCCGCCGCTGTGTTGCTGGCGCTCAACAGCCTGGGCGCGCGCAAGGAAGGCATCATCTCCCGCGGCGAGTTGATCGAGATCGGCGGTGCCTTCCGCATCCCCGACATCATGGCCCGTGCGGGTGTGAAACTGCACGAGATCGGCACCACCAACCGCACCCACGCCCGCGATTACCAAGCCGCCATCGGCCCACGCACCGGCCTGTTGATGCGCGTGCATTGCAGTAACTACAGCATCCAGGGTTTCACCACCCAAGTGCCCACCGCTGAGCTGGCGCGCATCGCCCATCAGCATGAACTGCCGCTGCTCGAAGACCTGGGCAGCGGCAGCTTGCTCGACCTGACTCGCTGGGGCCTGCCCGCCGAGCCGACCGTGCGCCAGGCCCTGGCTGATGGCGCGGACATCGTGACTTTCAGCGGCGACAAGCTGCTGGGCGGCCCGCAGGCCGGGATCATCGTCGGCCGGAAGGATTTGATCGCCAAGATCAAGAAAAACCCGCTCAAACGTGCACTGCGCGTCGACAAGATCACCCTCGCCGCGCTCGAAGCCGTGTTGGCGCTTTACCGCAACCCCGACCGGCTGGCCGAGCGCCTGCCCAGCTTGCGCCTGCTGACCCGCAGCCAGGCCGAGATCCAGGCCCAGGCCGAGCGCCTGGCGCCTGAACTCCGGGCCCGTCTTGATGCGCAATGGGCCGTCAGCGTGGAGCCGGCGCTGGGCATGATTGGCAGCGGCAGCCAGCCGGTTGCCCGCCTGCCGAGCGCCGCGCTGTGCCTGCGCCCGCAGGTGTCGAAGAAGCTGCGCGGGCGCAGCCTGCATGTGCTGGAACGTGCCTTGCGCGAGCTGCCCGTGCCTGTGCTCGGCCGCATCGACGACGACGCGCTGTGGCTCGATCTGCGCCAACTGGACGACGAAGCCCAATGGCTGGCGCAGTTGCCCGCCTTGCGACTGGGGCCCGTGCAGTGATCGTTGGTACCGCCGGCCACATCGACCATGGCAAGACCGCATTGCTCCAGGCGCTGACCGGGCAGGCCGGCGACCATCGCCAGGAAGAGCGCGAGCGCGGCATGACCATCGACCTGGGTTATCGCTATGCCGCCTTGGCCGAAGGTGCACCACTGACTGGTTTCATCGATGTACCGGGCCATGAGCGGTTTATCCACAACATGCTGGCAGGTGCCCACGGCATTGACCTGGTGTTGCTGGTGGTGGCTGCGGACGATGGGGTCATGCCACAAACCCGCGAACACCTGGCGATCATCGAGCTGCTGGGCATCCCCCAGGCGCTGGTGGCGATCAGCAAGTGCGACCGGGTAGCGCCGGCACGCGTGGCCGAAGTACAGGTACAGATTGCCGAGCTGCTGGCGCCGGGGCCTTACGCGGGGGCACGGCAATTGCCCTTGTCGAGTGTCACCGGCGAAGGGGTCGAGGCCCTGCGTCAGGCACTGCTCGATGCCGACGCGCGCGTGCAGCAGCGCAGTTCGCGCGGTGGTTTTCGCCTGGCAGTGGACCGCGCTTTCGCCGTGACCGGTGCCGGCGTTGTGGTCACCGGTACCGCGCTGGCCGGGCGGGTCAGCGCCGGTGACACACTGCTGTTGGGCAAGGCCGGCAAACCGGTGCGGGTACGTGGCCTGCATGCGCAGAACCAAGCGGCATTGGTGGCGGAGGCGGGGCAGCGGGTGGCTCTGAACATCGCCGCCGAACGCCTGGCCTTGGAGCAGGTGCACCGGGGTGACTGGCTGGTACCTGAGTGGCTGCATGCGCCCAGCGTTCGGGTCGATATCGAACTGCATTTGCTGGCCAGCGAGAGCCGGCCCTTCGAACACTTCAGCGCCGTGCATGTGCACCTGGGCACCCAGGATGTCACCGCTCGGGTTGCGTTGCTTGAAGGCGAGCGCCTGCAGGCAGGCCAGCGCATGTTCGCCCAATTATTGCTCAACGCCCCGCTGCAAGCCGTACACGGCGATCGCCTGGTGCTGCGCGACCAGCGTGCCCAGCACACCCTCGGCGGCGGCACGGTGCTGGACCCGTTCGCGCCGAGCCGGCAGCGCCGCAGTGAGGTGCGTTTGCGCCAGTTGCAGGTGCTGTGTGATGCCGAAGGTTTGGAACAGGCTTTGATGGCACTGCTCGACACCGCACCGGGCGGCCTCGACCCGCAGCGCCTGGAGCGCCAGTTCAACCGCCTGCGCGAGACCTGGCAACTGCCGGCAGACGTGTTGGTGGTCGCCACAAGGCAAGGGCAGTTGTTGTTCGCCAAACCCCAGTGGCAGGCGTTGAAGCAACAGGTGCTGGTGCAACTGGCACTGTTCCACGAACAAGAACCCGATCAGCTGGGCCCGGACCGTGACCGCCTGCGCCGCTTCGCCGCCTTGCCCGTAGAACGCCCTGCATTCGTCAGCCTGCTGGATGAGATGCTCAGCGAAAGCACACTCGCCAGCAGCGGGCCATGGTTGCACCTGCCCGATCACAAGGTTCAGTTGAGCGAAGCCGACAGTGTGCTATGGGCGCGGTTGCAGCCACGGTTGCTGGAGGGGCAATTCGAGCCGCCCTGGGTCAGGACGCTGGCCAGCGAAGAAGGATGTGCCGAAGCGGATGTGCGCCTGTTACTGCGCAAATTGGCCAGGCTCGGGGTGGTGCATCAGGTAGTGCGCGACCTGTTTTACCCCGAGGCAACGCTACAGCGCATGGCAGAGCTGCTGCTTGGGCAAGCAAGCGAAACGCCGATAGTGCAGGTGGCAGCATTTCGCGATATGTTGGGCATCGGTCGCAAGCGCAGTGTGCAGATTCTTGAATACTTCGACCGTATCGGCCTGACCCGCAGGGTCGCCGACCAGCGTCACATCCGCGCCGACAGCGCGCTGGCCCAGCAGCAGGCCAGGCCCTGAGTTCAAGGAAGGCAATCGCGCCCGGTGGCGCGGCCGGGCTTCAAACCCGGTTGGGGACGGCAGCCGTTCCCGGGCAGGTTCGACTCCCGCTGCCTTCCGCCATTTACTTCTCCCTTTCAGGCCTCTTCGCGGGTAAACCCGCTCCCACAGTTACAGCACACGTCTCAAAAACTGTGAGGTCCCTGTGGGAGCGGTTTTACCCGCGAAGAGGCCCGGAAGGCTGAAAGCTAAGCCCGCTCGCCACACAGGTCCAGGGCAAACCACTGTTCTGCAGCCTCTGCATCCAGCCCGGCACCCAGCAGCGCAAACATCTTGGCCAGCGCCGCCTCGCGGGTCATGCCGCCGCCACTGACCAGGCCGGCCCCGCGCAGGCGGTTACCCGCTGCATAGGTATCGAACACCACCGAACCCTCCGGGCACTGGCTGATGGCAACCAGTAACACTCCGCGCTCGCGCGCCGAGCGCAGCACGTCGAGCAACGCTTGATCATCCGAAGGCCCGGTACCACTGCCATAGCACTCCAGCAGCAGCCCTTGCACGCCAGTGTCGAGCAGTGCACGCACGTGCTCGGCCTGCAAACCGGGGAATACCGGCATCACGGCGAGGTTCACCGGTTGGCGCGGTTGGCGATAACCCAGGGTGGCAGGCACGTCGTTCGCTCGCTCGCCTTCACGATGACGTGGCAACGCGGCAAAGGCATCGAAGGCTTCGCTGCGCAGCTTCGAGGCGCGGCAGCCCTGCAGCAGTTGGCCGTGGAAGTACAACTGCACGCCGTCCTCCAGGCCCTGCTCGAACTGGCGCAGGGCGCCACGCAGGTTGTCCCAGGCGTCGCTGCCCGGTGCGCCTGCCGGCAACATGGAACCTGTCAGCAGCACCGGCACTGGCAAACCGAGCAACAGGAACGCCAACGCCGCAGCGCTGTACGCCAGGGTGTCGGTGCCATGCAGCACCAGCACGCCGTCATGCCCGCCAACCTCCACCGCCGCAACGATGGCGTCGCGCATGGCCAGCCAGTTGTGCTGCTGCATGTTGGCGCTGTCGAGCAGCGGGTTCAGTTCGTGCAGCGTCCATTGCACCTGGGGTGCATCGCTCAGCTGGGCGAAGTGTTCGCGCATCCGCGCGTCGAAACCACCGGCCGGCGCCAGGCCTTCAGCGGTTTCGAGCATGCCGATGGTGCCCCCGGTATAGAGGACGAGGAGATTCTTGACTGCACGCATGGAAAGCATCCGTAGCGGTGAGCGGAGAGTAAGCAGCCGCCCGCGGACGGGGCGGCTGGGCAGGGCAGGATATCAGCGCTGCGGCTGGGCCTGGCTCACGGTATTGTCAGCGGCTGTTTCGGCCTGTGGGTTGGCAGGCCAGGCATTGCGGTCCAGGTCCAGGTCGACGAACTTGGCCGAGTCGAACACAGGCTGCTTGATGCCAGCCTTGCGCTGGTCATCGTAGTCGCGCATCACCCGCAGGCCGACCTTGAACAGCAGGGCCAGGGCCACCAGGTTGACGAAGGCCAGGCAGGTCATGGTGATGTCGGCGAAGGCGAACACGGTCGACA
>Ga0213827_1000882_pt1 | contig 19293 bp, 19 predicted proteins | sample MC6MC0898MG_FD_180669 | JGI IMG/M metagenome (GOLD analysis project Ga0213827, IMG submission 180669) | Enriched soil aggregate microbial communities from Iowa State University, Ames, United States - MC6-MC0898-MG | ecosystem: Environmental > Terrestrial > Soil > Unclassified | place: USA: Iowa...
GCCCTACGTGACCCATCCGCTGGCCGTGGCCAGCATCCTCGCCGACATGCACATGGACCATCAAAGCCTGATGGCGGCCATGCTGCACGACGTGATCGAAGACACCGGCATCGCCAAGGAAGCCCTCAGCCAGCAGTTTGGCGAGACGGTTGCCGAGCTGGTCGATGGGGTCAGCAAACTGACCCAGATGAACTTCGAGACCAAAGCCGAGGCGCAGGCCGAAAACTTCCAGAAGATGGCCATGGCCATGGCCCGCGACATTCGCGTGATTCTGGTCAAGCTGGCCGACCGCCTGCACAACATGCGCACCCTGGAAGTGCTGTCTGGCGAAAAACGCCGACGCATTGCCAAGGAAACCCTCGAAATCTACGCCCCCATCGCCAACCGCCTGGGTATGCACACAGTGCGCGTGGAATTCGAAGACCTCGGCTTCAAGGCCATGCACCCGATGCGGTCCTCGCTGATCCACCGGGCAGTGAAGAGCGCTCGCGGCAATCGCAAAGAGATTGTCGCCAAGATCGAACACTCGCTGGCCAACTGCCTGGCCGCCGACGGTATCCAGGGCGAAGTCAGCGGGCGGCAGAAACACCTCTATGGCATCTACAAGAAGATGCGCGGCAAGCGCCGCGCCTTCACCGAGATCATGGACGTGTACGCCTTCCGCATCATCGTCGACAAGGTCGACACCTGCTACCGCGTGCTCGGCGCCGTGCACAACCTGTACAAGCCGCTGCCCGGGCGCTTCAAGGATTACATCGCGATCCCCAAGGCCAACGGTTATCAGTCGTTGCACACCACGCTGTTCGGCATGCACGGCGTGCCCATCGAAATCCAGATCCGCACCCGCGAGATGGAAGAGATGGCCAACAACGGCATCGCTGCGCACTGGTTGTACAAATCCAACGACGACGAGCAGCCCAAGGGCAGCCATGCCCGCGCCCGCCAGTGGGTCAAGGGCATCCTCGAACTGCAGCAGCGTGCCGGCAACTCGCTCGAGTTCATCGAGAGCGTGAAGATCGACCTGTTCCCCGACGAGGTCTACGTCTTCACGCCCAAAGGCCGGATCATGGAGCTGCCCAAAGGCTCCACCGCCGTCGACTTTGCCTACGCGGTGCACACCGATGTCGGCAACAGCTGCATCGCCTGCCGCATCAACCGCCGCCTGGCGCCGCTGTCCGAGCCGTTGCAGAGCGGCTCGACGGTCGAGATCGTCAGCGCCCCGGGCGCACGGCCGAACCCGGCCTGGCTCAACTTCGTGGTCACCGGCAAGGCGCGCACGCACATCCGCCACGCGCTCAAGCAGCAACGCCGCTCCGAGTCGATCAGCCTCGGCGAGCGCCTGCTGAACAAGGTGCTGACCGGCTTCGACAGCAGCCTGGAGAAGATCCCGCAGGAGCGCGTCAACGCGATCCTCGCCGAGTACCGCCTCGAGCTGATCGAAGACTTGCTCGAAGATATCGGCCTGGGCAACCGCATGGCCTATGTGGTCGCCCGCCGCCTGCTGTCGGCCGAAGGCGAACAGCTGCCGGCACCGGAGGGCCCACTGGCGATCCGTGGCACCGAAGGCCTGGTGCTGAGCTACGCCAAGTGCTGCACGCCGATCCCGGGCGACCCGATCGTCGGCCACCTGTCGGCAGGCAAAGGCATGGTCGTGCACCTGGAGAACTGCCGCAACATCAGTGAAATCCGCCATAACCCCGAGAAATGCGTGCAGCTTTCCTGGGCCAAGGACATCACCGGCGAATTCAATGTCGAATTGCGTGTCGAGCTGGAGCACCAGCGCGGCCTGATTGCGTTGCTGGCCAGCAGCGTCAATGCCGCCGACGGCAACATCGAGAAGATCAGCATGGATGAACGCGACGGCCGCATCAGCGTTGTCCAACTGGTGGTCAGCGTGCACGACCGCGTGCACCTGGCTCGTGTGATCAAGAAGCTGCGTACGCTGACCGGCGTGGTCCGCATCACCCGCATGCGTACGTAGTCCGCCAACCGCAAGGAGTCATCATGAGCAAGACCGTCATCAACAGCGACAAGGCCCCTGCCGCCATCGGTACCTACTCGCAAGCGATCAAGGCCGGCAACACCGTGTACATGTCGGGCCAGATCCCGCTGGACCCGAAAACCATGGAGCTGGTCGAAGGCTTCGAAGCCCAGACCGTGCAGGTGTTCGAGAACCTCAAGTCGGTGGCCGAAGCCGCTGGCGGTTCGTTCAAGGACATCGTCAAGCTGAACATCTTCCTCACCGACCTGAGCCACTTCGCCAAGGTCAACGAAGTGATGGGCCGCTACTTCGAGCAGCCGTACCCAGCCCGCGCCGCCATTGGCGTTGCCGCGCTGCCGAAAGGCGCCCAGGTCGAAATGGACGCCATCCTGGTCATCGAGTGATGCCGCAGGTGACGGGCGCCCTGCCCGTCACCTTCCTGTTCAAGGTTACCCACCATGCGTCAAGCACTGCCCCTCGCGCTGGCAGCCCTGCTTCTGAGCGGCTGCGCCAGTCACAAACCCGAAGATTTCAACGGCACCTGGATCAACCAGGACGCCATCAAAGCCGCCGTCAAAGGTGGCAGCCTGCGCCAAGCCCTGAACGAACATGGCCCGGTCTTCGAGTGGAAGCTCGATGTGGCCAATCAGCAGGCCAGCTTCAGCAACGGCTTCGAGGCTGCCGATGGCCAGCTGATCGCCAACGACAAGCAATGGCAAGCCAGCTTCCCGGGCGGCCAGACCGAACAACTGGCACTGGATGGCGACGAACTTAAAACCGTCGACCCGTCCGGCGCCGAACAGACCTTCATGCGCGCCCAGCAGCCCGGCAATGCGCCGCTGGGTGGCAGCTTCGAAAAAGCGCTGTACCAGGCGTACCTGGGCGGTGACTGGAAGATCATCGAAGGTGAGGGCAAAGGCAGCGTGGTGCGTTTCGCCGACAACGGCGCCGTGACCGGCCTGCCCGGCCCCGACCGTTATGCGCTGTGCCTGGCAGGCGACTGCGCCAGCATGGGCGGCAGCAACGACAGCCTGTGGCTGGAGCGCAACCAGCGCGGCGCGCCGTTCATCTTCAAGCGTGATGACGACAAGCTGGAGATTTTCCAGGCGGTGAACCGTGCGCAGCCGGATGAGATGCCACAGTTGGCTGCTGGTGCTCGTCAGTGGGTGCTGGAGAAAGACTGACTCAAGCCCCGCCTGGCTTCACAGGCCCTATCGCCGGCAAGCCGGCTCCCACAGTTACAGTGCGGCCTCAGGCCTGACACTGCCCAGAGTGGGAGCCGGCTTGCCGGCGACAGGGCCAGCAGGGACATGGCAGGTTTCAGCCCTCGCCTTTCAGGATGGCCGCGTACCCTTCTTTGTAACTGGCATACTGCGGCACCCAGCCCAATGCCCGCACCCGGGCATTGCTGCAACGCTTGCTGCCGGTGCGGCGCACGCGCTGTTCATCGGACCATTCGGTGACGCCCATGTACGAACGAAGCCAGGCCACCACATCGGCCAGTGGCGCCGGGTCATCGTCGACCCCTATGTAGCAATCGTCCAACGCCACGCCATCGGCGTCGGCCTGCAGCAGGAACGCCAACAGGCTGGCAGCATCCTCGGCATGAATGCGGTTGCCATAAAGTGGCGGCTCTTCAGCCACACGGTACCCTTGGCGCACCTGGCTCAGTAACCACTCACGGCCCGGCCCGTAAATGCCGGTCAGCCGCACGATACTGGCCGGGATGCCGCTGCCCAGCGCCAGCCGCTCGGCCTCCAGCATCACACGGCCCGAATACCCTTCAGGCTCGGTGGCCGCGGCCTCATCGACCCACTCACCGTCTTTTTGTGCAAATACGCTGCTGCTGGATACAAACAGCAGGCGCCGCGGCTGTTGCCCGCGCTCGGCCAGCCACGCCAGCACATGGCGCAAACCTTCAACGTACGCAGCCTGATAGCCGGCCTCGTCATGCTGGCTGGCGGCTACGCAGTACACCAGGTAATCGGGCGCGCGCTGCGGCCAGGCTAGCGGAATGCCTGGGTCGGCGAGGTCGGCAGCGACCGGCATAACACCCTGCGCAAGCTGATCGACCGAGCGCCGCAGGCCACTCACCTGCCAACCACGAGCAAGCAGTTGCCGGGCCAGGCGACCACCTACATCGCCACAACCTACGATCATTGCGGAAAGGTCTGACATCACAAAACTCCCTAGACCAAAGGCTCAGGCTAGCCGGATTACACGATAGGCGGCTAGACCATAGGCGAAAAAAGCAACAAGATTACTTTTGTTAACAAGAATTACTTGCAATAATGGCGCCCCTATATGTTCTCGGCCTATCTCGAGGCCTTGGAGAACGCTCACTCTTTTTCTTCATCAGGTCCGGCCAGCATGACACGTACTCAACCTTCCGCTTCGCCAACCCCGTCGCGCGCCTGGCGCGCCATCGCCGCGCTGATGTTCAGCCTGGTGCTGGCCCCAGTGGCCATGGCCGATGAGCCTAACGCCAACGCCGCCACCCCGGCTGCCGCAGCTGCCCCGGCCAACCCGGCACCGGCTGCAGCCGATGGCCAGGCCGCCACTCCGGTCGATGCCGCTGCGCCCGCCGCCGCCGACCCAGCCGTGCAGGAACTGGTCGAAGATACCTCGCTGGGCATGGCCCACGACTTGTCCCCATGGGGCATGTACAAGAACGCCGATATCGTGGTCAAGATCGTCATGATCGGCCTGGCCATCGCCTCGATCATCACCTGGACCATCTGGATCGCCAAAGGCTTCGAGCTGATGGGCGCCAAGCGTCGCCTGCGCGGCGAGATCGCCCAGCTGAAGAAATCCGCCAGCCTCAAGGAAGCCAGCGACGTCTCCAACAAGGAAGGCACACTGGCCCATACCCTGGTCCACGATGCCCTCGAAGAGATGCGCCTGTCGGCCAACGCGCGCGAAAAAGAAGGCATCAAGGAACGCGTCAGCTTCCGCCTGGAGCGTCTGGTTGCCGCCAGCGGTCGTACCATGAGCAACGGCACCGGCGTGCTGGCCACCATCGGTTCCACCGCACCGTTCGTGGGCCTGTTCGGGACCGTGTGGGGCATCATGAACAGCTTCATCGGCATCGCCAAAACCCAGACCACCAACCTGGCCGTAGTCGCCCCAGGTATCGCCGAAGCCCTGCTTGCCACCGCCCTGGGCCTGGTTGCAGCAATCCCGGCCGTGGTGATCTACAACGTCTTCGCTCGCTCCATCGCCGGCTACAAGGCACAGGTTTCCGACGCTTCTGCGCAGGTACTGCTGCTGGTCAGCCGTGACCTCGACCATCAGGGTGGCGAGCGCGCCGCCCCGCACATGGTGAAAGTGGGGTAAGCCATGGGCCTGCATCTCAACGAAGGTGGCGACGACCTCGCCGAAAACCACGAAATCAACGTCACGCCGTTCATCGACGTCATGTTGGTACTGCTGATCATCTTCATGGTTGCTGCGCCCCTGGCTACGGTCGACATTAAAGTCGACCTGCCAGCCTCGACCGCCAAACCGGCGCCGAGGCCCGAAAAACCGGTGTTCGTCAGCGTCAAGGCCGACCAGAAGCTGTATGTCGGCGACGATCAGGTGCCTGCCCCCGACCGCCTTGGCCCGATGCTCGATGCCAAGACCAAGGGTGACAAGGAAACCACCATCTTCTTCCAGGCCGATAAAGGCGTGGATTACGGTGACCTGATGGAAGTGATGAACAACATGCGCGCGGCCGGCTACCTCAAGGTCGGTCTGGTAGGTCTAGAGACGGCAGCCAAGAAATGACGAAACCGCGCTCAAACGTGGCGCGCTACGGTGGCAGCCTGGCGATCGTGCTGGGCGTGCACGTGGTCGCTGTGCTGCTGACGCTCAACTGGTCGGTGCCCCAGGCCATCGAACTGCCCCCGGCAGCCATGATGGTCGAGCTGGCACCGCTGCCCGAGCCCGCACCGCCGCCACCCCCCAAGGCCGCACCACAGCCGCCGGCACCGGTTGAAGAACCGCCGCTGCCAAAAGTTGCCGAGGCGCCAAAACCGAAAATCGCCATCGCCAAGCCGCCCAAGCCCAAACCCAAGCCTCAACCGCCGAAGCCTGAGAAAAAGCCTGAGCCGCCGAAAGATGAACCACCGGCCAAGGAACAAGTAGCCGACACGCCGCCAAGCAACACGCCACCGCAGAAGTCGGCGGCACCGGCGCCAAGCATCGCCTCCAACAGCCAAGCGTTGCCGACCTGGCAGAGCGACCTGCTGCGCCACCTGGCGAAGTACAAGCGCTACCCGGAAGACGCACGCCGTCGCGGCCTGCAGGGCATCAACCGCCTGCGGTTCGTGGTCGACGCCGAAGGCAAGGTGGTTTCGTACTCGATGGCTGGGGGTTCGGGCAGCGCGGCACTGGACCGGGCAACCCTGGAAATGATCCGCCGAGCTGGCACCGTACCCAAGCCGCCAGCAGAGTTGCTGAACAACGGCACGATCGAAGTAGTGGCACCGTTCGTCTACTCGCTGGACCGTCGCTGATACTTTTGTTTCTGTCACAAATCGGCAAGTCTGATAACGTGCGTCTATCAATTGCAGCCGCTATGCTGGGCTCGCAACTTCATGGACGCACGTTATGACCCTCACAGAATTACGCTACATCGTCACCCTCGCCCAGGAGCAGCACTTCGGCCACGCCGCCGAGCGTTGCCATGTGAGCCAGCCGACCCTGTCCGTCGGGGTGAAGAAGCTCGAGGACGAGCTTGGCGTGCTGATCTTCGAACGCAGCAAGAGCGCGGTACGCCTGACCCCGGTCGGCGAAAGCATCGTCGCCCAGGCGCAGAAGGTATTGGAGCAGGCCCAGGGAATTCGTGAGCTGGCCCAGGCTGGTAAAAACCAGCTGACCGCCCCGCTCAAGGTCGGCGCCATCTATACCGTCGGCCCTTATCTGTTCCCGCACCTGATCCCCCAGCTGCACCGTGTGGCGCCGCAGATGCCGCTGTACATCGAAGAAAACTTCACCCACGTGCTGCGCGAAAAGCTGCGTAACGGCGAACTGGACGCGGTGATCATTGCCCTGCCGTTCAACGAAGCCGACGTGCTGACCCTGCCGCTGTACGATGAGCCCTTCTGTGCCCTGATGCCTGCCGACCACCCATGGACGGCGAAAAAGACCATCGACACCGCCATGCTCAACGACAAGAGCCTGCTGCTGCTCGGCGAGGGTCACTGCTTCCGCGACCAGGTCCTGGAAGCTTGCCCGACACTGAACAAAGGCGGTGAAGGTGCCAAGCACACTACGGTCGAGTCCAGCTCGCTGGAAACCATCCGCCACATGGTCGCCTCGGGCCTGGGCGTGTCGATTCTGCCGCTGTCGGCGGTGCACAGCCACCATTACGCACCGGGCATCATCGAAGTGCGCCCGCTCACCGCGCCAGCACCGTTCCGTACCGTAGCCATCGCCTGGCGCGCCAGCTTCCCACGGCCGAAGGCCATCGAGATCCTTGCCGACTCGATCCGCCTCTGCTCGGTGGCCAAGCCGGCTGTGGAACAAACGGCCTGATTCATGACTGAGCTGTCGAAGGTCTCGGTCACCGCGCTCAAGGGCGTAGGCGAAGCCATGGCGGAAAAACTCGCCAAGGTCGGCCTGGAAAACCTGCAGGACGTACTGTTCCACCTGCCCCTGCGTTACCAGGACCGCACCCGCGTGGTGCCTATCGGTGCCCTGCGCCCGGGTCAGGATGCCGTGATCGAAGGTGTGGTCAGTGGTGCCGATGTGACCATGGGCAAGCGCCGCAGCCTTGTCGTGCGCCTTGGGGATGGTACCGGCGTGCTGAGCCTGCGCTTCTACCATTTCAGCAATGCGCAGAAGGAAGGCCTCAAGCGTGGCACCCACCTGCGGTGCTACGGCGAAGCTCGCCCCGGCGCCTCGGGCCTGGAGATTTACCACCCCGAGTACCGTGCACTGAATGGCGATGAGCCGCCGCCCCCGGTCGAGCAGACCCTGACGCCGATCTACCCGTCCACCGAGGGCCTCACTCAGCAGCGCCTGCGCCTGCTCTGCCAGCAGAGCCTGGGCATGCTGGGCCCGCGCAGCCTGCCAGACTGGCTGCCGGACGAGTTGGCCCGGGATTACCACCTGGCGCCGCTGGACGACGCTATCCGCTACCTGCACAACCCGCCAGCCGACGCCGACCTCGACGAACTCGCCGAGGGCCAGCACTGGGCCCAGCACCGCCTGGCCTTCGAAGAGCTGCTCACCCACCAGCTGTCGCAACAGCGCCTGCGTGAAAGCCTGCGCAGCCTGCGGGCGCCAGTACTGCCCAAGGCCAAGCGCCTGCAGGCGCAGTACCTGGCCAACCTGGGCTTCCAGCCCACCGGCGCGCAACAGCGGGTGGCCAACGAGATCGCCTACGACCTCAGCCAGGCAGAGCCAATGCTGCGCCTGGTGCAGGGCGATGTCGGCGCCGGCAAGACCGTGGTCGCGGCCTTGGCTGCGCTGCAGGCGCTGGAAGCCGGCTACCAGGTGGCGCTGATGGCGCCGACCGAGATCCTCGCCGAACAGCACTACATCACCTTCAAGCGCTGGCTCGAACCGCTGGGCCTGGAAGTCGCCTGGCTGGCCGGCAAGCTCAAGGGCAAGGCCCGCGCCAGCGCCCTGGAGCAGATCGCCAACGGCGCACCGATGGTGGTGGGTACCCATGCGCTGTTCCAGGAAGAAGTGCAGTTCAAGCACTTGGCCCTGGCGATCATCGACGAGCAGCACCGGTTCGGTGTGCAGCAGCGCCTGGCCCTGCGCAAGAAGGGTGTGGCCGGCGAACTGTGCCCGCACCAGCTGATCATGACCGCCACGCCGATTCCGCGAACCCTGGCCATGAGCGCCTATGCCGACCTCGACACCTCGGTGCTCGACGAACTGCCGCCAGGGCGTACGCCGGTGAATACCGTGCTGGTCGTCGACAGCCGCCGCTTCGAAGTGGTCGAGCGGGTGCGCGCCGCGTGCGCCGAGGGGCGCCAGGCCTACTGGGTCTGCACTCTGATCGAAGAATCCGAAGAGCTGACCTGCCAGGCGGCCGAGAGCACCTACGAAGAGCTTGGCAGCGCCTTGGGCGAGCTGCGCGTGGGCCTGATCCACGGGCGCATGAAGCCTGCGGAAAAGGCTGCAGTGATGGCTGAATTCAAGCAAGGCAACCTGCAGCTACTGGTTGCAACCACGGTGATCGAGGTGGGCGTGGATGTGCCCAACGCAAGCCTGATGATCATCGAGAACCCTGAGCGCCTGGGCCTGGCCCAGCTGCACCAGCTGCGCGGTCGGGTAGGTCGGGGCAGCGCGGTGAGCCACTGTGTATTGCTCTATCACCCGCCTTTGTCACAGATCGGCCGCGAACGCCTGGGGATCATGCGCGAAACCAACGACGGCTTCATCATCGCCGAAAAAGACTTGGAGCTGCGCGGCCCTGGCGAAATGCTCGGCACGCGCCAGACCGGCCTGCTGCAGTTCAAGGTCGCCGACCTGATGCGCGATGCCGACCTGCTGCCAGCCGTGCGCGATGCAGCCCAGGCCCTGATTGCGCGCTGGCCGGAGCATGTCAGCCCACTCCTCGACCGCTGGCTGCGCCACGGCCAGCAATATGGCCAAGTGTGACGCCAGTACCAGAATGGATCCAGCTTTGCGACCAGACTGGTTATACTTCGCGTTTAAAAGAATCAGTGGATACGGACCATGACTGAAGTTGCCCTGGACACCGCAGCCCCACACACACCGTCTGTCATCCGGCTGTTGCTCGAAAAACTCGGCATAGCCTACCGCGAGGTGCCAGAGCACCCGCAACTGCCAGCCAGCTCACGCGTGCAGGCGATCCTGCTCGACGACGAGATTGGCGCATTGATGGTGCTGTTTCCGCAGAGCAAGCTGCTGGACCTCAACCGCCTTGAGGAACTGACCGGCCGCAAGCTCAAGGCCGTGCCGGTGGCACGCCTCACGCAGATGCTCGACAAGCACCACCTCAAGGCCCTGCCGGCCATTCCCGCACTCACCAGCTCGCCCTGCCTCTACGAAGAAAAGTTGCTTGGTGCCGAAAGGTTGCTGATCCAGTCTGGCGAAGCCGGCCTGTTGTTGGAAATCGAGGCCGACGCTTTCAAGCGCATGTTGAAAAAGGCCAGCGGTGGCAGTTTCGGCCAACCGGTTCGGGAGATTCGCCCCAACCTCGACCGCCCGGACGACGACTCCAAAGAGATTACCCAGGCCGTTCAGGCATTCACTGCCCGGCGCATCCAGAAACGCCTGGAAGAAACCATCGAGATTCCACCGCTGGCCAATACCGCGCAGAAGATCATCAAGCTGCGTGTCGACCCTAACGCCAGCATCGACGATATCACCGGCGTGGTCGAAACCGACCCGGCGCTGGCCGCCCAGGTGATCAGCTGGGCGGCGTCGCCCTACTACGCATCACCTGGCAAGATCCGTTCGGTGGAAGATGCCATCGTTCGGGTGCTGGGCTTCGACCTGGTCATCAACCTGGCCCTTGGCCTGGCGCTGGGCAAGACCTTGAGCCTGCCCAAGGATCAACCGCAGCAGGCCACACCGTACTGGCAGCAGTCGATCTACACCGCTGCGATCATCGAAGGCCTGACCCGCGCCATGCCGCGCGCAGAGCGGCCGGAAGCCGGCCTGGCTTACCTGTCGGGGTTGCTGCACAACTTCGGTTATCTGCTGCTGGCGCACGTGTTCCCGCCGCACTTCTCGCTGATTTGCCGGCATCTGGAGGTCAACCCGCACCTGTGCCACACCTATGTTGAACAGCACCTGCTGGGCATCAGCCGCGAGCAGATCGGTGCCTGGCTGATGAAGCTGTGGGACATGCCGGAAGAACTTCAGACCGCGCTGCGTTTCCAGCATGACCCGTCGTACGAAGGCAGTTACTCCGCATATCCCAACCTGGTGTGCCTGGCGACCCGCCTGCTGCGCTCGCGCGGGATCGGTTCGGGCCCGCAGGAAGCGATCCCCGACGCGCTGCTGGAGCGCTTGGGGATCACCCGCGAGAAGGCCGAGGATGCCGTGAACAAGGTACTCGAGGCCGAGAACCTGTTGCGTGAACTGGCTTCGCAGTTCAACGCGCCGCATTGATTTGCCTGGGGCCGCTATGCGGCCCATCGCCGGCAAGCCGGCTCCCACAGGTCCCGGCCCGGTAGTATCCCCTGTGGGAGCCGGCTTGCCGGCGATTGGGCTGCAAAGCAGCCCCAACGATTTCAGCCCTTCTTCTTCGGCTTCAGGTACTTCATCAAACCCTGGAACCACATCACCAGCGCCGGATTACCTTTGATCTGGATGCTCTTGTCCTGAATGCCCTGCATGAACGCCAGCTGCTTGTTGCTCGCCTGCATCGTGGCAAAGCCGTAGGCCGCGTCTTTGAAGGCTATGGCGAAGGCCGGTTGAGGATGGCTGCCGCCCTTGCTGCTGATGCGCTCGCCGCTGACGATGAAGTGCCGGGCAACCTTGCCGTCCAGCGTCTGCATCTGGAACACCAGGTCCTTGTCCTTGAGTTGTTGCTGAAACGCCGGGTTGTTACGGCTGGCCCTGGCCATCAGCAGCCCCATGGCCCAGAGCAGAAAGCGAAACTTCATCAACGTGCCCCGAATAAAAAATGACTGAGGCGCGCAGTTTAGCCTTTTCCAGAACTATTTATGCAAGTTCGCTGCACGATGTTTGCAGAACGAACAACGGGCGCCCGGAGGCGCCCGTTTGGACAGAGGCTAAGGGTTTGTCAGCCGTCGATCACTTGGCTTTCTTGGCCGGCTTGGCGGGAACGTTGACGCTGTCGCGCAGGTTCTTGCCCGGTTTGAAGGCAACGGTATTGCTGGCCTTGATCTTTACCGGCTCACCGGTCTGGGGGTTCTTGCCGGTACGCGCACCCCGATGGCGTTTTTCGAAGGTGCCGAAACCGACCAGCGTAACGGTGTCCTTGTCCAGGGCACCGGTGATGCTGTCGAGAATCGCATTCAGCACCTCATTGGCCTTTTCCTTGGTCAGATCGGCCCTTTCGGCGATGACGGCGGCGAGTTCTGGTTTACGCATAGTGAAGCCTCTTTGACGGGATTTCTTGTTGTTATTGCCGTGCTGCCAGAAAGCAGCGTTCAAGGCACCGCAGGCTCTAATCTGCGGCAGACGGAAGTGAGAATGGCACGCCCTCCGGGGCCGCGCCAGTATCTGGGCGGCCATTGTGCAGGCAATAACAGGATAAACCCGACAGAACGCCCGCTATTTACGCCATGAGCGCCGGTAACTGCCGATTCAACGCCAGTTTTTCCATGACCGCGTTACCCGTCAGGGCGTAACCCAGCAACTGGCCATCGGCGGCGAAACAGAGGGCTTTCAGGTCACTCCCTTGCCCTTCGACCTGCCAGCTACCTTCACGGCCCTGCGGCACAGGGGAAACCACCAAGGGGCAGGCCGGCGTTTTCACGGTGACGGGCATCGGCCCATAGCTGACCGCCGTCGGGTTGCCTGCCAGCGTTTGCGCCAGGGCACGTGCGCAGGCCATCAGGGGCATCACATAGAGCAGGTTGATGCCATCGACCTCGGCGCAATCGCCCAGCGCGAAGATGTTGGCGTGGGAAGCCCGCAGTTGGCGGTCCACGACCACCCCGCGATTGGTCTGCAGGCCGGCGGCAGCAGCCAGGTCGGTGCGCGGGCGCAGGCCGATGGCCGACACCACCAGGTCGCAGGGGATGACACTGCCATCGGACAGATGCGCTTCAAGGCCATCACTCACCTGCTGCAGGCGTGTCAGCACCGGGCCGAGGTGAAAGCGCACGCCCAGGCCCTGCAGGCCACCCTGCACTGCAGCGGCCGCTGCGGGGTGCAGTAGCGTGGGCATGACCTGTTCACACGGCGCCACCACATCCACCTGGAAGCCGCCCAGGCTCATGTCATTGGCGAACTCGCAGCCGATCAGGCCGGCGCCGAGGATCAACACACGCCGCTTGCCAACTGCGGCAGCACGGAAACGCGCATAGTCCTCCAGGTCATTGATCGGGAACACCTGCCCGGCGCCGTCGCCCTCGATCGGCACCTGGACGGTCTGCGCGCCCCAGGCCAGCACCAGGTCGCGGTACTCCACCGCCTCTTCACCGATCCACAGCCGCTTGTGGCCGGGGTCGATGCCGCTGATACGGGTGTGCGTGCGGACCTCGGCCTTCAGCTGCGCGGCCATGGCGCCCGGCTCGGCCATGCACAGGCCGTCTGCGTCCTTCTGCTTGGCAAAGCCTGTGGAGAGCATGGGCTTTGAATAGGAGCGGCCGTCGTCGGCGGTAATCAGCAGCAGCGGCGTCTCGCCATCAAGCTTGCGAAATTCGCGGGCCAGGTTGTAGCCGGCCAGGCCGGTACCGATGATCACCACGGGGGACGTCATGTCGTGCTTTCCTCTGTTTAACGGAAGTGCGATCAGCCGATGGCGATCATTTCAAAGTCGCTTTTGCCGACGCCGCAGTCGGGGCACAGCCAGTCTTCAGGCACATCTTCCCAGCGGGTGCCCGGCTCGATGCCATCGTCCGGCCAGCCTTCGGCTTCGTCATAGATCAGGCCACAGACAATACATTGCCACTTCTTCATCGATTCTGGTTCCTCGGTGTTCAGGCTTTGTTATTCGGGCTCGTGGCCCGTTCACGGGCATTATGCAAGCAGTCGAGGCAATCATGCTAAGCTCGCCGCCTCTCTGGCTGTAACAAAGCATACCGACGTGTCGTACGAATCCCCGCAAGCAGCCGCTGTCGCGTGGCTGCCGTATTCACAGCTGGCGAATATCGACCAGCCTACTCTCGACTGGCTGTTCGACGAAGGTTCCCTGACTCGCCGCCTGACCCGCCTGTCCCACGACCACTTCAGCGTCACGCCCTTGTTCGAAGGCTGGCAGCCGCTGCGCGATGACGAATGCCTGGCGCTGGGCATCGGACCGGGCGCAGAAGGCTGGGTGCGCGAGGTGTACCTGCGCGGCCATGGCGAGCCTTGGGTGTTCGCCCGCAGCGTGGCCAGCCGCAGTGCGTTGGAGCGCGGCGGGCTGGACCTGGAAACCCTTGGCAGCCGTTCGCTGGGCGAACTGCTGTTCTGCGACCAGGCGTTCGTCCGCCACCCCATCGAGGTGTCCACTTATCCACAGCGCTGGTTGCCTGCCGAAGCAGCCCATGACGGGTTATGGGGGCGGCGTTCGCGCTTCGAACGCGACGGCCTCGACCTGCTGGTGGCCGAAGTCTTCCTGCCGGCATTGTGGCGAGCGGCCAAGGAGGATAACCGCTGATGTACCTGCAACTGCTCAAATCCCTCAACCGCGTGCACCCACGCGCCTGGGACTTCGTCCAGCTCAGCCGCATGGACAGGCCGATCGGTATCTACCTGCTGCTGTGGCCGACCCTGTCGGCGGTGTGGATTGCCGGGCAAGGTTCGCCCAGCCTGGCCAACGTGCTGATCTTCGGCCTCGGCGTAGTGCTGATGCGCGCCGCTGGCTGCTGCATCAACGACTTCGCCGACCGCAAGGTGGATGGCCACGTCAAACGCACCGCCGACCGCCCACTGGCCAGCGGCCGGGTCAAACCGCGCGAGGCATTGGCGCTGTTCGCCATTTTGGTGGCCGTGAGCTTCCTGCTGGTGCTGTGCACCAACAGCCAGACCGTGTGGCTGTCATTCGGTGCGGTGGCCCTGGCGTTCTGCTACCCGTTCATGAAGCGCTACACCTATTACCCGCAGGTGGTGCTGGGCGCCGCGTATTCCTGGGGCATTCCCATGGCCTTCACCGCCGCCGGCGGCGAGCTGCCGGCCAGTGCCTGGCTGCTGTACATCGCCAACCTGCTGTGGACGGTGGGCTATGACACCTATTACGCCATGGTGGACCGCGACGATGACCTGAAGATTGGCGTGAAATCGACCGCGATTCTGTTTGGTGATGCCGACCGGAGCATCATTCTGACCCTGCAGCTGCTGTCGCTGGGTTGCTTGCTGCTGGCGGGTAGCCGCTTCGAGCTGGGTGGCTGGTTCCACCTGGGGCTGCTGGGTGCGGCGTTGTGCTTTGCCTGGGAATACTGGTCCACGCGCAAGCTGGACCGCGAGTCGTGCTTCAAGGCGTTTCTGCACAATCACTGGGCGGGGCTGCTGGTGTTCATCGGGGTAGTGCTCGACTACACACTGCGTCAAGGCTGATGGCCCTATCGCCGGCAAGCCAGCTCCCACAGGTACAGCGCTGCCTGCGAGGCCTGCACAAAAACTGTGGGAGCTGGCTTGCCGGCGATGGGCCGCGAAGCGGCCCCGGCAGGTTCAAGGCTTGGCGACATGCCAGACGTCTTTCACCCCGTCACCGGTCATGTCACCGGCTTTCTTGTCCTTGACGAAGGTGTACAGCGGTTTGCCATCGTAGGCCCACTGCATCGAGCCGTCATCGCGCGTGACATGCGTCCACTTGTCTTTCGGCGCTTCATCATCCTTCTTCACAATCAGTGGCGGCCAGTTCTTGGCGCAATCGGCATTGCACACCGACTTGCCGTTAGCGTCCTTGTCGAAGGTATACAGCGTCATGCCGTTGTGATCGACCCACATGCCGTCCTTCTCCATGGCATGGTGGGCCGACGCCACCCCTGGCAGCGCCAGCGCAGCGAAAAGGGCCATCCAGCTCAGCGTGTGTCGTGTCATTGGAATCACCATAAATTCGGGGGTGGAGAGCGTTCAGATTGCCGCCGCGGCGGCCCTTTCAAGCCTAGCCCAGTCACGCAATGTCGCCAGAACGGCCAACCCTCTGTCACACAGCTGCAATAATTCCGTTATCTAATGCGGGCCAGACACGATATTCCAGGAGAGGTTTAGAGCATGGTTGGCAGAAACATTCTGATCGTCGACGACGAAGCACCTATTCGCGAGATGATCGCCGTTGCCCTGGAAATGGCCGGCTATGACTGCCTGGAAGCCGAGAACTCGCAGCAGGCCCATGCGATCATCGTCGACCGCAAGCCTGACCTGATCCTGCTCGACTGGATGCTGCCCGGCACCTCCGGCATCGAACTGGCCCGCCGCCTCAAGCGCGATGAGCTGACCGGTGATATTCCGATCATCATGCTGACCGCCAAGGGTGAAGAGGACAACAAGATCCAAGGCCTGGAAGTCGGTGCCGATGACTACATCACCAAGCCGTTTTCGCCACGCGAGCTGGTAGCGCGCCTGAAGGCCGTGCTGCGCCGCACCGGCCCCAGCGACAGCGAAGCGCCGATCGAAGTCGGTGGCCTGCTGCTCGATCCGATCAGCCACCGCGTGACCATCGACGGCAAACCGGCCGAAATGGGCCCCACCGAATACCGCCTGCTGCAGTTCTTCATGACCCACCAGGAGCGCGCCTACACCCGCGGGCAGTTGCTCGACCAGGTTTGGGGCGGCAACGTCTACGTCGAGGAGCGCACGGTCGACGTGCACATCCGTCGCCTGCGCAAGGCGCTGGGTGAGGCGTATGAAAATCTGGTACAAACCGTCCGGGGCACTGGCTACCGCTTCTCGACCAAAAGCTGATCGAGCACCTGAGCGCAAGCCTGCACGTCGTTGTACAAGGACCGTCAATTGAACCAGAACTGGCACGCGACCCTGATTCGCCACTTGTTGCTGCTGATCACCGTCTGCCTGATTGGCGGCCTGGTCAGCGGCTATTACGGCTGGAGCCTGGCCATCGGCCTGGGCTTCTACCTGGGTTGGACCCTCAAACAGCTGCTGCGCCTGCACGACTGGCTGCGCAACCACAAGCCCGATGAAGCACCGCCCGATGGCTATGGCCTGTGGGGCGAGGTATTCGACAGCATCTACCACCTGCAGCGCCGCGACCAGCGCGTACGCGGCCGCTTGCAGGCGGTGATCGACCGGGTGCAGGAGTCCACCGCCGCCCTGCGTGACGCGGTGATCATGCTCGACAGCGACGGTAACCTGGAGTGGTGGAACCGCGCAGCCGAAACCCTGCTGGGCTTCAAGACCCCACAGGATGGCGGCCAGCCGGTCACCAACCTGGTGCGCCACCCACGCTTCAAGGAATACTTCGAGTCGGAAAACTACGCCGAACCGCTGGAAATCCCCTCCCCGATCAATGACCGCATGCGGGTGCAGCTGCACCTCACCCGCTATGGCAACAACGAGCATCTGATGCTGGTGCGCGATGTCACCCGCATCCATCAGCTCGAGCAGATGCGCAAGGACTTCGTGGCCAACGTCTCGCACGAGCTGCGTACGCCGCTGACGGTGATCAGCGGCTACCTGGAAACCCTGCTGGATAACGTCGAGGACGTGAACCCGCGGTGGAGCCGGGCGCTGCAGCAGATGAGCCAGCAAGGTTCGCGCATGCAAACGCTGCTCAACGACCTGCTGCTGCTGGCCAAGCTGGAAGCCACCGACTACCCCTCGGACAACCAGCCGGTGCCGGTCGATGCGTTGCTGGCCGCGATCAACAACGACGCCCAGGCGCTGTCCGGCCCCCGCAACCAGCGCATTACCCTGGAGGCCTCGCCCGGCCTGCGTTTGAAGGGCAGCGAGTCGGAACTGCGCAGCGCGTTCTCCAACCTGGTGTTCAATGCGGTGAAATACACCCAGGACGCCGGCAGCATCCGCATCCGCTGGTGGGCCGACGAACAGGGCGCCCACCTGTCGGTGCAGGACTCGGGGGTTGGTATCGATGCCAAACACCTGCCACGCCTGACCGAACGTTTCTACCGCGTCGACTCCAGCCGAGCCTCCAATACCGGGGGTACCGGGCTGGGGCTGGCGATCGTCAAGCATGTGCTGATGCGCCACCGCGGGCGCCTGGAGATCAGCAGCGTGCCAGGCCACGGCAGCACGTTCACCTGTCACTTCCCGCTGGCACAATTGGCCAACGACAAGGGTTGATGCCAAGGGCCACTTTGCTTTTGTCGCCCCAGCCGCTACATTGGATCCCCTGTGCCAGCAAACGCTGGCACTTTTCTTTCTACCTTTTCTAAGACGGACCCCGTAAAAACTCCATCATGGACCCTTCCCCTGGTATCAGCCTCACCTCGCTCTTCGCCGATTTCGGCATGATCCTTTTTGCCTTGTTCCTGGTGCTGCTCAACGGCTTCTTCGTTGCCGCCGAGTTCGCCATGGTCAAGCTGCGCTCCACGCGCGTCGAGTCCATTGCCGAACAGCACGGCTGGCGCGGCAGCATCCTGCGCAAGGTACACAACCAGCTCGACGCCTACCTGTCGGCCTGCCAGCTGGGCATCACCCTCGCCTCGCTGGGCCTTGGCTGGGTCGGTGAACCGGCATTCGCCCACCTGCTCGAACCACTGCTGGCCTATTTCGGGGTCGATACCCCCGAACTGATCAAGGCTGTGTCGTTCTTTGTCGCCTTCTTCGTCATCTCGTACCTGCACATCGTGGTCGGCGAGCTGGCGCCCAAGTCCTGGGCGATCCGCAAGCCCGAGCTGCTGTCGCTGTGGACGGCCGTGCCGCTGTACCTGTTCTACTGGTTGATGTACCCGGCCATCTACCTGCTCAACGCCAGCGCCAACACCATCCTGCGCATTGCCGGCCAGGGCGAGCCAGGCCCGCACCACGAGCACCATTACAGCCGCGAAGAGCTCAAGCTGATCCTGCACTCCAGCCGAGGCCAGGACCCAAGCGACCAGGGCATGCGTGTGCTGGCCTCGGCCGTGGAAATGGGCGAGCTGGAGGTGGTCGACTGGGCCAACTCCCGTGAGGACATGGTCAGCATCGACGCCCATGCACCGCTCAAGGAAATCCTCGCCTTGGTGCGCCGCCACAAGTTCAGCCGCTACCCGCTGTACGACGCCGAGCGTGAAGAGTTCACCGGGCTTCTGCACATCAAGGACCTGCTGCTGGAGCTGGCCGAGCTGGAACACCTGCCGGAAACCGTCGACCTCGAAGACCTGGCCCGCCCGCTGGAGCGCGTGTCGCGGCATATGCCGCTGTCGCAGTTGCTGGAGCAGTTCCGCAAGGGTGGCGCGCACTTCGTGCTGGTCGAGGAAGCCGATGGCAAGGTGATCGGTTACCTGACCATGGAAGACGTGCTGGAAGTGCTGGTGGGTGACATTCAGGACGAGCACCGCAAGACCGAGCGCGGCATCCTCGCCTACCAGCCGGGCAAGCTGCTGGTGCGTGGCGACACGCCGCTGTTCAAGGTCGAGCGCCTGCTAGGCATCGACCTTGACCACATCGAGGCGGAAACCCTGGCCGGGCTGATCTACGAGACCCTCAAGCGCGTGCCTGAAGAAGAGGAAGTGCTGGAGGTCGAGGGCCTGCGCATCATCATCAAGAAGATGAAAGGGCCGAAGATCGTGTTGGCCAAGGTGCTCAAGCTCGATTGACGC
>Ga0213827_1000883_pt1 | contig 19274 bp, 19 predicted proteins | sample MC6MC0898MG_FD_180669 | JGI IMG/M metagenome (GOLD analysis project Ga0213827, IMG submission 180669) | Enriched soil aggregate microbial communities from Iowa State University, Ames, United States - MC6-MC0898-MG | ecosystem: Environmental > Terrestrial > Soil > Unclassified | place: USA: Iowa...
GGCCAAGGTCTTCGACGGCATGGACGATGCCTACCTGAAGAGCCGCATGGACGACCTGGACCATGTGATCGGGCGCATCCATGCCTTCCTGCAGAAGCGCCCGCCGGACGTGAAAGGCATGGCCGGGGAGATCCTGGTCTGCGACAACATCGCCCCCTCCGAGCTGGCCCAGCTGCAGGCCCACGGCGTCGTCGGCATCGTCACCGCCGGTGGCAGTGCGCTCTCGCACAGCGCGATCCTGGCGCGCAGCCTGCACCTGCCGCTGATCGTCAACGTACCCAACGTGCTGCAGAAGGTCGCCGATGGCGACGTGCTGATCATCGATGGCAGCGACGGCACGGTCACCATCAACCCGCAGGCACCGGACCTGCGCGGCTACCGCGTGCGGTTGCGCGAGCACGCGCGCGAGCAGCGCGAACTGGGCCGCCTGCGGACCAAGCCGACGCGCACCCGCGACAACGTCGACATCGCCCTGCTGGCCAACGCCGAATCCAGCGAGGACGTCACCCAGGCGCATGCGCTGGGCGCGCATGGGCTGGGCCTGTACCGCACCGAATTCCTGTTCCTGCAGCGCAACGAACTGCCCGACGAGCAGGAGCAGTTCGAGACCTACCGCGATGCCGCCCTCGGCATGAGCGGGCGGCCGGTCACCATCCGCACCCTGGACCTGGGCGCGGACAAGGCCGACCGCACCGGGCTGACCCTGAGCAACGAAGAGAACCCGGCGCTGGGCCTGCGCGGCGTGCGCCTGTCACTGGCGCGGCCGAAGGTCGCCGACACGCAGCTGCGCGCGATCCTGCGCGCCTCGGCGTACGGCAAGCTGCGCATCCTGATCCCGATGGTCAGCACCCGCGAGGAGATCCTCGCGGTGCGTCGGCGCCTGCACAAGCAGGCCGCGCTGCTGCGCGCCGAGGGCTACGAGGTGGCCGAACACATTCCGTTCGGCGCGATGATCGAAGTGCCGGCCGCGGCGATCGCGCTGGAGAGCTTCATCGACCTGGTCGACTTCCTGTCGATCGGCACCAATGACCTGGTGCAGTACCTGCTGGCCGCGGACCGCAACAACGAGGCGGTCGGCGAACTGTACTCGCCGCTGCATCCGGCGGTGGTCCGGCTGCTGGCGCATATCCTGCGCACCGGCCAGGCCTACGACATCCCGGTAGCGGTGTGCGGGGAGATCGCGGGCGACCCGCTGATGACCCGCCTGTTGCTGGCCCTGGGCTTGACCGAATTCAGCCTGCACCCGGGCACGTTGCTGGAAGTGCGGCGTGCGATCCGCGACAGCGACCTGTCCGTGTTGCAGGCGATGGCGCCGAAGCTGCTGCAGGCGCGCGACCGGCGCGGGATCGAACGCTGGATCGAAAAGGCCGGCATCGACCGGTAGCGCCGGTCGTTGTCCGGCAACCGCATCAACGTTCGGATCGACCGCCGCAGGCGCCGGCCAGCGGCCGGCACTACCGCTCATCCAATGCATGGGCCCACACGCGCCGCGCTGCTGCGTGCGCCGCTACCCGATTGACACACAAGCACGCGATAATGACGCGGTGACCACCGCCGATGCCGCATCCTGCCCGGGATAGCGGCCTTTTCTTTTCCGCAGGAGCTGCCCATGGCCGAAGCCGTACGCCACGACAAGACGGCACGCCAGCTGCGGCTGTTGTCCGATGCACTGGACAGCGGGCGCCTGGGTCCGGTGCGCCGCCTGGTCAATACGCTGGCGCCGGCCGAGATCGGCAACCTGCTGGAATCGCTGCCGCCGGGCAAGCGCGAGGTGGTGTGGGGCCTGGTCGACCCGGAAGACGACGGCGAGGTGCTGGTCCACGTCGGCGAGGAAGTGCGCGAAAGCCTGCTGGCCGACATGGACCCGGACGAAATCATCGCCGCGGTCGAAGACCTGGACATCGATGACCTTGCCGACCTGGTCGAAGACCTGCCGGACACGGTCATCGATGAAGTGCTCAAGTCGATGGACCGCGAGAACCGCGAGCGGCTCGAGCAGGTGCTGTCCTATCCCGAGGACAGCGCTGGCCGCCTGATGAACCCGGACGTGGTGACCGTGCGCGCCGACGTCAACGTGGACGTGGTGCTGCGCTACCTGCGCCTGCGCGGCGAGCTGCCCGACCACACCGACCACCTGTTCGTGGTCAGCCGTCGCCACCAGTACCTGGGCCGGCTGTCGCTGGCCGCGCTGGTGACCCACGAGGACAACACGCCGATCAACCGGCTGATCGACGACGAGCAGCCGGCGATCGACGTCGGCGAGAGCGCCGACGAAGTGGCCCGCCAGTTCTCCGACCATGACTGGGTCTCCGCCCCGGTGGTGGACGACAACAACATCCTGCTCGGCCGCATCACCATCGATGACGTGGTAGACATCATCCGCTCGCAGGCCGAGCACCAGGCCCTCGGCGCGGCCGGCCTGGACGAGGAAGAAGACCTGTTCTCGCCGATCAAGCGCGCCGTGCGCGGCCGCGTGGTCTGGCTGGGCATCAACCTGTGCACCGCGTTCCTGGCGGCCACGGTGATCGGCCAGTTCGAGATGACCCTGCAGAAGGTGGTCGCGCTGGCGGTGCTGATGCCGATCGTGGCCGGCGTCGGCGGCAACGCCGCGGTGCAGGTGCTGACCCTGATGGTGCGCGGCATCGCGCTGGGCCAGGTCGGCCAGAGCAACGCCCGCATCCTGCTGTGGAAGGAGTCGCGGGTGGCGCTGATCAACGGCACGTTGATCGGCACCGTGGTCGGCATCATCGCCTACCTGTGGTTCCACAGTTTCCTGCTGTCGCTGGTGATCACCCTGGCGTTGATCATCAACTTCTGCGCCGCCGCCCTGGCCGGCGTGCTGCTGCCGCTGCTGCTCAAGCGCATGAACGTGGACCCGGCCGTGGCCGGCACCGTGGTGGTCACCGCCGTCACCGACGTGATGGGGTTCTTCAGCTTCCTCGGCCTGGCCACCCTGATCCTGCTGCACTGACGGACGACCTCGACATGGCGCTGACCCTCGACAACTATTTCCTCCCCGGCTGGCGCGACCGTCGCCACACCTGCGATGCGTGCGAATGGCAGGGCACGGCGCGGCAGATGCCCATGGAGCTGCACGAAGACGAGGCGCAGTTCGACTGCCCGCAGTGCGAGAACCCGCTGCTGCTGGTGGTCCACCCCAGCCTGGCGCAGGTGCAGGCGGCCGCTGCCGAGGGCCATCCCGAGGCGATCGAGCAGATGGCGATCCTGGCCTCGGCACCGCGCCCGCACTGACGCACTGCAAGATGCCCGGCGCTGGCAGGCGGCCTAGACTGAAAACGATTCCAGTCGAGGATGGGCAATGGCACGACGACACGCGCGGTGGCTGTCATGGACGTTGGTGTTGGTGTTGGCGATGCTGAGCATGGCCGGCTGCGCGCCGTCGCGGAGCGACGTCGGCCATTTCGAGGCCCGGGCGGTCAAGCTCGACGGGCACACCCGCTATTATCAGGTGTTCATCCCACGCGGTGCGCGTGCGGCCTCCGGCGCCCTGCCGGTGGTGCTGTTCCTGCACGGCTCCGGCGAGCGCGGCAACGACAACCGGGCCCAGACCGAGGCTGGTCTCGGCCCCTACCTGCGCCGCCATGCGGATGCCTTCCCGGCACTGGTGGTGCTGCCACAGGTGCCAGGCGATGAGGAGTGGTCGGGCGACAACAACCGTGCCGCGCTGGCCGCCCTGGATGCGACGTTGGCCGAGTTCGGCGCCGATCCGCAACGCCAGTACCTGACCGGCATGTCGATGGGCGGCTATGGCAGTTGGAACATCGCGCTGGCGTCCCCGCAGCGGTTTGCCGCCATCGTGCCGGTCTGCGGCGCCGTGCTGGCGCCACGCGCGGTGCGCCCCACGCTGTTCGTGGAGGAGGTGGCGCATGAAAGCGACCCGTACGCCGCCATCGCCGCCCGCCTGACCCAGACCCCGATCTGGATCTTCCATGGCGCGCGCGACGACGTGGTGCCACCGGCGGACGACCGCAGGCTGCAGGCCGCGTTCCAACAGGCGGGCGCGCCCGATGTGCGTTACACCGAGTACCCGGACGGCAACCACAACGCCTGGGACGCGACCTATGCCGATGCCACGATGTGGACGTGGCTGTGGGCGCAGCGCCGGCACTGACGCAACGCGCGCGAACACGCTATCGTCGGCCCTCACATCTGCTTTGCATGGAGGCCGAGGATGCGTATTCGATCGTTGTTGCTGTGGGCCGCGTTGGCCGTTCCGGGTGTCGGGTTCGCGCAGGAGGGGCCCGGCGCGAGCTACCTGACCACGACGCCGTTGCAGTCGCCCGCCGGGGAGCCGGCGCTGGGCACCCAGCACCGTGCCGCGGTGAAGCAGGCCATCCAGGCCAGCCTGGCCGGCAACCATGAGGCGGCCATTCCCGTGTTGACCGAGGCGGTGCGCTACTGCGACGCGCAGCAGCAGGTGCCCGGGCGCAAGGCATTGAGCTTCCAGAGCCACCGCCAGTACGCGCTGTACATGGACGGCCCTGGCCGCGGCACGCCCACCGAATGGCTGGACATGGCCTGCGCCAACGCCTACACCCACCTGGGCTACATCGAGATCGAGCGCGGCGACATCGACGCGGCGCTGCGCTGGCTGGACAAGGCCATCGCCGTGGCGCCCTACGACGTGGAGCCGCTGTGCGAAAAAGGCGCGGCACTCACCCGTCGCAAGGACTGGCAGGGTTCCAAGGCCAGTTACGACCGCGCCCTGATGCTGGCCCGCAGCCAGCCCGAGAATCGCCACATGGAAGCCCTGGCCCTGCGCGGCGTGGGCTTCGCGCACATCGAGCTGGGCGAGCTGGAGAACGCGCGCGCGTCTTATATCGCCTCGCAGAAGCTCGACCCGGACAGCCCCACGGCCAAGCAGGAGCTGGCGTATATCGAGCAGTTGCAGCAGGAGCAGCGTCGGTAGTGCCAGCCGACGGAGCAGACGTCGACGATGCGCCATGCGCGCCGCTCGACTGCGCGTCCGCCGTTGCGCGCAGGCCCGGGCCGGCCGACGTTCTGACGCTGGTCTGCCGCACTCAGCGGCGCGGGTGCGAGGACCCGGACGCGGAGGCCACCCTGTTGGGTTGCACGGCGCTTCACGACGTTCAGCGTACCTGGGTGGAATCGGTGGGCGGGAGGCCACGGCGCGTTATGGCAATCGGGTAGCCACGACCACGCGGCCAGGACCCACGTGTCGCTGCGGCGGCGCGCTGACGGCATTCCGGGTCATCCGGTCGCGTCGGGCAGGTGCGCACAGATCGCAGACTCCCGCTGCGTGGGGTGCGGCGGGCCGATGGACGGGTCGTGCCGGCCGTTGGCCGGCTCCACGCGACCCGACTGCACGGGGAGCCGGCCGTTGCCCAGCACACCGCGAGCTGTGGCGGCGCCGGCTGGCGGGCGTCAGCCCAGCAACGTTTCCAGCACCGCCATGCGCACGGCCACGCCGTTGGCGACCTGGCGCAGGACCCACGACTGCGGGCCGTCGGCCACTTCGTCGGTGACTTCCACGCCGCGGTTGATCGGGCCCGGGTGCAGCACGGCGGCATCGGTGCCGGCGCGCTTGAGGCGCGCGGCGTCCAGGCCGTACTGCGCGTGGTACTGCTCGATCGAGGGCACCAGGCCTTCTTCCATGCGCTCGCGCTGCAGGCGCAGCATCATCAGCGCATCGGCGCCCTCCAGCAGGGCGTCGAAGTCCTGGCCGACGATGCAGCCCTTGAGGGTGTCATCGTCGGGCAGCAGCGACTGCGGGCCGCAGACGCGGATCTCGCCCACGCCCAGCGTGCGCAGGGCATGCAGGTCGGTGCGCGCCACCCGCGAGTGCTTCACGTCGCCGACGATCAGCACCTTCATCTTCGAGAAATCACTGCCCTTGGCCTGGCGCAGGGTGAGCATGTCCAGCAGGCCCTGGGTGGGGTGTGCGCTGCGGCCGTCGCCGGCGTTGATCAACGCGGTGCCCTCGCCTGCAGCGGCGGCCAGCTGGGCCACGGCGCCGTCATCGGGATGGCGCACGACGAAGCCGCGTACGCCCATCGCTTCCAGGTTCTTCAGCGTGTCGCAGGCGGTCTCGCCCTTGCGCGTGGACGAGGTCGACGCATCGAAGTTGAGCACGTCCGCCCCAAGCCGCTGGGCAGCCAGCTGGAACGAACTGCGGGTGCGCGTGGACGGTTCAAAGAACAGCGTGCAGACCGCCGAGCCCCCCAGCACGTGGCGTTTGTTGCCGACCCGCCCGACCGCCGCATCGCGGATCTGGCCGGCGCGATCCAGCAACTGCAACAGGGTGTCACGGGGCAGGCCTTCCAGGGTCAGCAGGTGGCGCAGGCGTCCATCGGAATCGAGTTGCGAGGCGGTCATGGGCAGGGTCTGGGGAGTCAGGAAACGGGGGTGGCGTCGTCGGGACAGGACAGCCAGCGCTCGATGATCACCGCGGCGGCCACGGCATCGAGGGTGGCGGCATCGCGGCGACGCTTGCGGCCTTCGGCGCGCTCGACGGCGAACCGGCGCGCCGCCTCGACCGAGCTGGAACGCTCGTCGACCAGCACCACCGGCAGTTTGAAGCGTTCCCGCAGCTGGCGGGCGAACCCCTGCGCGCGCTTGCGGTTGGGCTGGTCCTGGCCATCCAGGGTGAGCGGATCGCCGACCACCAGGCCGTCGGGCCGCCACTCTTTGATGAGGCGCTCGACGGCGAGCCAGTCCGGCCCGTTGCCATGCACGTCCACCACGGCGATGGCGCGTGCGTGGGTGCCGAACGAACTGCCGATCGCCACGCCGATCCGGCGCGAACCGACATCGAAACCGAGCACCGTGCCATCGCGGCGGATGGTCGCGGGCGTGCCTGCGGCGGGCGCTGGCGCGGCCGGTTCAGACATGGCCGCTGTAGTCGGTGAGGCGGAACAGGTCCACGCCGATCCGCGACGCGGCCCCCTGCCAGCGCTGGTCCAGCGGGGTACTGAACAGCAGGTCGGCATCGGCCGGCACGGCCAGCCAGCTGTTTTCGGCCAGCTCGTATTCCAGCTGGCCCTCGCTCCAACCGGCACAGCCCAGGGTGACCAGCGCATTGCGCGGGCCTTCGCCACGGGCCATCGCCTCGAGGATGTCGCGCGAGGTGGTCAGGTACACGCCTTCGCCCACCGCGAGGCTGGAATCCCAGTCGCGCGCGTCGTCATGGATGACAAAGCCGCGCTCGGGGTGCACCGGACCGCCGTTGAGCACCACCTGGCCGCGCAGCGCGGGGTCGTCGGTGACGATCTCCATCTGCGCGAGGACGTCACCCAGCGTGTATTCGGACGGCTGGTTGACCAGCACGCCCATCGCACCGTTGTCGTCGTGCTGGCAGATCAGCGCCACGCTGCGCGCGAACGTCGGATCGGTCAGCGACGGCAACGCGACCAGCAGGTGATGGGCGAGAGAGGTGGAAAGCTCGGACATGGGTCCCATTCTAACCGCTGCGCCCGGGACACGGGCGTGAGCGCTCGGCTAGCATGCGTGCTTTCCCGGAAGGATCCGCCCACATGCATGCCAGTCCGGCACTCCCCACCACCACGCGCAGTGCGATCGTGCTGATCGCCCTGCTGCAGGGCCTGATGCTGTATGCCGCGGACACGGCGACGGGCAGCTGGCCGTTCGACGATATCGGCAACCGGGTGCGCTGGTATAGCTGGGTGCTGACCGTGCCCACCGCCATCGCGCTGACCCTGGTGGAACTGCGCGATCGCCGCCTGTGGCTGCATGCCGCGCTGGCCTCCGTACTGGTGCTGGGCCTGGCCAGCTGGATCGGCTGGAACGTCGGCGGCGACGCGCCAGGCCTGGACCACGACGGGCTGTTGATGCCGTTCTCGATCAGCATGGCCATCGCCGCGTTCGTCAGCCTGCCGTGGTGGCAGTTCCGCCTGCAGGAAGGGCACTGGCACGCCCCGTACGCGGCCCTGTTCGAACGGGCGTGGCAGAACGGGCTGACCCTGGCATTGGCCGTGGCCTTCACCTGCCTGACCTGGCTGCTGCTGTGGCTGTGGGCGGAGCTGTTCGTGCTGGTGGAGATCCACTTCTTCCGCTCCCTGTTCCGCGAGGACGCATTCATCGCGTTGGCCACCGGCAGCCTGATGGGCTTCGGCGTGCTGATCGGGCGCACCCAGCACCGCGCCATCCAGATGATCCGGTCGGTAGTGTTCGCGGTCGGGCGCGGCTTGCTGCCGCTGCTGGCGTTGATTGCGGTGACCTTCGTACTGAGCCTGCCGTTCACCGGCCTGGAGCCGCTGTGGCGGACCCGCTCGGCCGCCGGCCTGCTGCTGACGCTGTCGCTGCTGCTGGTGGTGTTCGTCAACGCGGTCTACCAGCACGACAACCCGAGCCCGCCCTACCCGGCCTGGCTGCGTCGTTTCATCGGTGCCAGCCTGCTCGCGCTGCCGGTCTACGCAGGCCTGGCGCTGTACGCGATGGGCCTGCGCATCGGCCAGTACGGCTGGACGCTGGACCGCACCTGGGCCCTGCTGGTGGCGCTGCTGGTGACCGGGTACGCAGTGGGCTATGCGCTGGCCGTGCTGCGCCCACGTGACCACTGGCTGCAGCGCATCGAGCCGGTCAACCGCTGGATGTGCCTGTGCGTGCTGGGCGTTGCCCTGCTGGCCAATTCACCGCTGCTCGACCCGATCCGGCTGAGCGTGAACAGCCAGGTCGCACGCCTCCAGGCAGGCGCGCCGGCCATCGACGTGATGGATGCGGAAACCCTGCGCTTCGGCCTCGGCCGACGTGGCGCACGCGCGTTGGAGGCGCTCCAGCACGACCCCGCCTTCAGCCAGGACGCCCGTGCCCGCAGCATCATCGCGGCCGCGTTGGCCAAGCAGTCGCGCCATTTCTGGGACCAGGATTACAAAGAGCGGCTCACCATCACCGACCCGGTGGTGTTGCAGCAGCACATCACGCTCGCCAAGGGCACGCCCGCGCCCGATCCGGACTGGTGGCGCGCGCTGCTGGCGCGGCAGGTGGACGTGGGCAGGTGCCTGCGGTTGGACACGGCATGCGCGGCACTGCGCCGCGACCTCGACGCCGATGGCGTCGACGAGATGCTGCTGTGCGAGCTGCAGAGCTACCTGGGCCCGCGCTGCAAGGTGCATGCACGCCAGGGAGCGGCGTGGAGCGATGCCGGCAAGGTGGAGTTCCCGGTCCAGGGCAAGCACACCGCAGCGCGGGCCAACCAGAGCGTGCGGGACGGCGTGCTGGAGGTGAGCCCGCCGCGCTGGGGCCGCCTCTCGCTCGACGGTGGCCCGCAGCAGAGCCTCAACGAATCGGTCCCCAAGGAACCCCGCCCATGAGTGGTTACTGCCTCATCGCCCCCGGCCATCCGGTCCACGGCCATTACCACGAGCACGAATACGGCTTTCCACAGCGCGAGGAGCGCGTACTGTTCGAGCGACTGCTGCTGGAGATCAACCAGGCCGGGCTCAGCTGGGAAACCATCCTGAAGAAGCGCGAAGGCTTCCGCGCAGCTTACTCGGGCTTCGATGTGGATGCGGTGGCCGCCTACGGCGAACGCGACATCGAACGCCTGCTGGGCGACGCGCGGATCATCCGCAACCGGCTCAAGGTGCACGCGGCGGTCCACAACGCGCAGGTGATCCAGCAGTTGCGGGCCAGCCATGGCAGTTTCGCGGCGTGGCTGGATGCGCACCACCCGCAGGACAAGGCGGCATGGGTGAAACTGTTCAAGAAGACGTTCCGCTTCACCGGCGGCGAGATCACCGGCGAGTTCCTGATGAGCCTGGGTTACCTGCCCGGCGCGCACAGCCCGGACTGCCCGGTGTATGCACGCCTGCAGACGCTGGGCGCCATCCCGGGCCGGTAACCGGCCGGTCAGACGCCCATGTAGCGGCCCGGGCGGTGGTTGAACATCAGCACCAGGCTGAGCACCACCGCACCGATCGCCGAGTACATCACCTGCGACGGGGACAACACGAAGAACGCCACGCACATCAGCAGGGTGTCGAAGGACATCTGCACCTTGCCGGCACTCCAGCCGCGGGTGCGCTGCAGGTACACCGCCAGGATGCCGATGCCCCCCAGGCTGGCGCGGTGGCGGATGTAGAACAGGATGCCCAGCCCGGCCAGCGCGCCGCCCACCAGCGCCGAGTACAGCGGCGCGATGTGGGCAAAGTCGGCCCAGCGTGGCAGCAGGTCGGTGAGCACGCCGCAGGCGGTGACCGCCGCGAAGGTCTTCAGGGTGAACTCCCAGCCCATCCGGCGCACCGCTACCCAGTAGAACGGCAGGTTGACCAGCACGAACACCAGCCCGAAGTTCCAGCCGAACGCGTAGTGGGCCAGGAAGGCCAGCCCGGCCATGCCGCCGATCATCAGCCCGCCCTTGGCGAAGATGGCCAGCCCCAGCGAGGCCACCAAGGTGGCCAGGATCATGCCCTGCACGTCCTCGGCGACCGAATGGCGCAGGGCCTTGTCGTCGGCGACGGTACCGGCACTGTCCGGCGGCGGGGTCAGCGGACCGGCGGTGACCAGGTGGCCGTCAGCGTCGTCGCACGGCGCGGGGCCATGGGAATCAAGGGACATGGGGGTGGGGGCTGTACGTGGGGAGCGGTATTAGACACGATCAGCGTGACAGTTGCAGGTGAAATCGATTCAGAGGGCCGACCAGCAGTGCGCGGGCGCCTCGTCAGTGGGCAACGCGAGCGAGAACACGCGCTGCCCCAGCCGCTGGCGCACCACGAACGCCCGCTTCCCAGGCCGAGCGCTTGAACCAGTCGCGCTGGTCCAGCGCGGCGGGCGCGCGCATCGGGTGGCAGGCGATCACGGTCCCGCTGCGGTCGAGCACGCGCGCCTCCCAGCGCTCGCCGACGCCCGCCCCCAGGCAGCGATAAACGCGGATCCGGCCGGCGCGGCCCGGCAGCGCCCGGCCCAGCCCCGTCATCTCGGACTCCAGCTGAAAGCCCTGGGCGCGGACGCGGGCCGCCGCCGCCCGCCACGGCTGCGGATCGGCCCCCACGCGGTCGATCAAGGCCAAGCCATGCTGTTCGATCAGCGCCAGCACGGTGCGCTCACGCTGGGCGGGATCGGCGCGGGCGTGCGCGGCGACATCGAAGGGGTCCACGCGGACCACGCTCGCACCGGGGAAGCGCTCATAGCGCGGCTCGTCGCCGGCCGGACCGCACTGCAGGGTGAGCAGGCTTGCCCCATCGAGGACGTAATCGCGGTCCAGGGCCGCCATGAAGAGCGCGGCGACGTGGTACGCGTCGGCCCGAAACGCCGGGCCCGCCGGCCCGCGCCCGTGGCGGCTGACCGCGGGACTGGAATCCACCCGTAGTTCGTTGAGGCGCGACATCGCGGGTCGACTCCTGTCGGCGGCAAGGGCGCACAGCATGCCATCGCCGCAGGGCTTCACGCCCGGCACGGCCCGTTTCCCGGCTCAGCCCACGCGTGCCGCGGCCAGATGATGTGCCACCAGCGCATTGGCATGGCCGTGGCCCAGCCCGTGCTCGGTCTTGAGGAAGCCCACCAGTTCCATGTGCCGGGCGCCGCCCTGGGCCACCAGCAGCGCCAACCAGTGCCCGACCGGCTGGCCGTAGGTCTTCTCGATGGAGGGGAAATAGGACGCCGGGCCCTTCACTGTCGGGGTATCGCTCATGCTGGCTGCCTCGCTGGACGACCCGCCGGAATGGCCGGTCCTGCACCTATGACGCCGTGACAGGCGCGGAATCGACATCTGCCTTTCATGCCGGCTGAACGCGCTGCTGCGCAGCATGAAACGGCACCCCGTCCCGCGCCTCCCTTCCCTCGCCCGGAGTCCACGACATGCCCTACCTCACTACCCCCGACAAGACCGAGATCTTCTACAAGGACTGGGGCAACGGCCAGCCGATCGTGTTCCACCATGGCTGGCCGCTCAGCGCCGACGACTGGGACACCCAGCTGCAGTTCTTCCTGCTGCAGGGGTACCGCGTAATCGCCCACGACCGCCGCGGCCACGGCCGTTCCTCGCAGACCAGCGGGGGCCATGACATGGACACCTACGTGGCCGACGTCAATGCGTTGGCCGACCACCTGGACCTGCGCGATGCGATCCATATCGGCCACTCCACCGGCGGTGGCGAGGTGGCCCATTACGTGGCCCAGGCCAAACCCGGCCGCGTGGCCAAGGCGGTGCTGGTCGGTGCGGTGCCGCCGATCATGATCAAGAGCGCGGCCAACCCGGGCGGTACGCCGAAGGAGGTCTTCGATGGGTTCCGCCAGCAACTGGCGGCCGGCCGCGCCAACTTCTACCGCGAGGTGCCGATTCCCTTCTACGGCTTCAACCGCGCCGGCGCGCCGGTCCAGCAGGGCGTGGTCGACAACTGGTGGCGGCAGGGCATGGCCGGCGCGATCAACGCGCACTACGACTGCATCAAGGCGTTCTCGGAAACCGACTTCACCGAGGACCTGAAGAAAATCGACGTGCCGGTGCTGGTGCTGCACGGCGACGACGACCAGATCGTGCCGATCGCCGACTCCGCTGAACTGTCGATCAAACTGCTGAAACACGGCACGTTGAAGGTCTACAAGGGCTACCCGCATGGCATGTGCACCACGCATGCCGAGGTGATCAATGCCGACTTGCTGGCCTTCATCCGGGGCTGACCGGCCCCCGCGGCAGCGGCGCGGACGCGCCGCTGCCGTGATCGCTCAGTGCTCGCGCAGCGCTGCGAATCCTGCCCGAAGACGACGTTCACACAGCGCCGAGAACTCCGCCGCCGAACTCATTGTTGAATGCGGGTCGATTGAACTTTCCGGCGGTACGCTGAAAGTCGATACGTTGGTGCGGGCGCGCCGTGCCTCAGCGAGCCACCAGCTTCTGTCGCGCGGCGTTGTAGCGGTCGCCGACGATGGCGATGCTGTCCAGCGCATCGCCGATCTGCTGCAGGTCGTCTGCATCGAGCTGCAGCGACACCGCGCCCAGGTTCTCCTGCAGTCGATGCAGCTTGGTGGTGCCGGGAATCGGCACGATCCACGGCTTGCGCGACAGCAGCCAGGCCAGGGCAACCTGTGCCGGCGTGGCGCCCTTGGCGGTGGCGATCGCGCTGATGCGCTCGACCAGGGCCTGGTTGGCCTGGCGCGCCTCGGCGGCAAAGCGTGGCACGCTGTTGCGGAAGTCGTCGGCGGCGAACTGCGTATCGACGTTGATCGCGCCGGTCAGAAAGCCTTTGCCAAGCGGACTGAACGGCACAAAGCCGATGCCCAGCTCCTCCAGCACCGGCAGCACGTTTTGCTCCGGCTCGCGCCACCACAGCGAATATTCGCTCTGCAGCGCCGCCACCGGCTGCACCGCATGTGCGCGACGGATGTTGTCCACGCCGGCTTCGGACAAACCGAAATGCTTCACCTTGCCCTCGGCAATCAGGTCCCGGACGGTGCCGGCGACGTCTTCCATCGGCACGTTCGGGTCCACCCGGTGCTGGTAGAACAGATCGATGCGGTCGGTCTTCAGCCGCTGCAGGCTGGCCTCGGCCACCGCGCGGATGCGCTCGGGACGGCTGTCCAGGCCGGCATCCGAATGCCCGTCCTTGAACCCGAACTTGGTGGCGATCACCAGCTGGTCGCGGTACGGCGCCAGCGCCTGGCCAAGCAGTTCTTCATTGCGGAACGGGCCATAGGCCTCGGCGGTGTCGAAGAAGGTGACGCCCTGCTCCACTGCCGCGTGCAGCAGCGCGGTGGCCGCGCGGGTTTCGGTGGCCGGGCCATAGCCGAAGCTCAGGCCCATGCACCCCAGGCCGAGCGCGGAAACGCGCAGGCCGCTGTTGCCAAGTTCTCGTGATTGCATGGGAGCTCTCCTGCGCCCAGCAGGCGCGCGGTGGATGGACTGCCACCATACAGACCGCCCTGACCGGGATTGGAGGCGTCCAGGCGCACTCGGTCATGAACCCTGATCATCAATTCAGCTCAGCGTGCCCTCCGGCAGGTTGATCGTCACCTCGCCCAGGATGATCACCAGCAGGAGCATCAGCAACAACCCGCCCCCTGCCAGGAGGATCAGGACGTGCCAGATCGTCAGGCGGTCCAGTCGCGTGCTGTCGATGCGTTCGTCGCGATGGTACTGGCGCAGCAGCGCGTTGACCGGCAACAAGGGAACGAAGCTCAGGAAGGCAAGCAGGGAGGCGGCGTTGTCGAGCCGGCCGGCCAGGGTGAGGACGAGGAACACGATGCCCAGCAGCGCCACTGGAAAGGCCAGTTCACGACGGCGGCCGCGTACCAGGTCGGCAAGCTGGGCAAAGCAGGAAAAGGACCATAGCGGGCAGAACAGTGCACGTGCCCACGGCCACAGGGATTCGCCCGTTTCGCGCTGGATGGCCTGCCAGTTCCGCCAGAACCAGTACATCGTGTAAAGGCCGAATGTCACCAGCGACATCGCGGCAAGCTTGAACGTGGAGGGCGCGAAGTACATCGGCTTGTCGGTCGCCTGCAGCAGCGCGGCACGCTGGTCGAGCGGCAGGGGCGCGGACATCGGCTGGCCCGACGAGGGCAGCGCCTGGCCCGGCGGCTTGTAGGGGTTGTGCATGTCCATATGCAGTCTTGCCTGGAAGGGTGTGGCCCGGCGGCGGCCGGTACCGCGCCCGCGATCGGGGCGCGGCGCGACTATGCCAAAGAAGAATCCGGTGCGCCAGCGGGGTGGCATGCACCGGCCACGGGCAGGATCGTGGGCCTGCCGGTGGCCGCGTGGCGCGGTGGAGGCCTCAGCGGATCTCGGAGATTTCCACCCCGTCCAGGCCCTGCGACAGGGTGCGTGCATCGCCGCCCTGGGACAGCTTGATGCGCAGGCGCACTTCGTTCTGCGAGTCGGCGTAGCGCAGCGCGTCTTCGTAGCTGATCTCACCGGCCTGGTACAGCTCGAACAGGCTCTGGTCGAAGGTGCGCATGCCCAGCTGCACCGACTCCTTCATCACTTCCTTGAGCTTGTGGATTTCGCCGTCGCGGATGTAATCCTGCACCAGCGGCGTGCCGAGCATGATCTCCATGGCGACCTTGCGCGACTTGCCGTCCGGCGAGGGCACCAGCTGCTGGGCGACCACGCCCTTGAGGTTGAGCGACAGATCCATCAACAACTGGTTGCGACGGTCTTCCGGGAAGAAGTTGATGATGCGGTCCATCGCCTGGTTGGCGTTGTTGGCGTGCAGCGTGCACAGCACCAGGTGGCCGGTTTCGGCAAATGCGATGGCGTGGTCCATGCCTTCGCGGGTGCGCACTTCGCCGATCATGATCACGTCCGGCGCCTGGCGCAGGGTGTTCTTCAGCGCCGCCTCCCAGCTGTCGGTGTCGATGCCCACTTCACGCTGGGTGATGATGCAGCCCTCGTGCTTGTGCACGAATTCGATCGGGTCTTCGATGGTGATGATGTGCCCGGTCGAGTTGTGGTTGCGGTAGCCGATCATCGCCGCCAGCGAGGTGGATTTACCGGTGCCGGTGGCACCCACGAACAGGATGATGCCGCGCTTGGTCATCGCCAGCGTCTTGATGATCGGCGGCAGGTTCAGCTCTTCCACGGTGGGGATGCGCGTCTCGATCCGGCGCAGCACCATGCCGACCTGGTTGCGCTGGTAGAAGCAGCTCACGCGGAAACGGCCAACGCCGGACAGGCCGATGGCGAAGTTGCACTCGTGGGTCTTTTCGAACTCTTCGCGCTGCGCCGGCGTCATCACGTTGAGCACCATGTCGCGGCTCTGCTGCGGCGTCAGCGGGGTCTGGGTGATCGGCGAGATCTTGCCGTTGACCTTGATCGCCGGCGGCATGCCGGCGGTGATGAACAGGTCCGACGCCTTCTGGTGCGCCATCAGCTTGAGGAACGAGGTGAAGTCGATGGTGGTGGTACTCATCGCGGTGTACTCCGGAAACGTAGCGGTAGGTGGAGAAAACCGGCGCCCGGCGGCCACGGTGGCCATGCCGGGCGCCCTGCCCTGCCTCGTTGCTTATTCGAAAATCCGCTTGTCCTTGGCGTACTCGCGCGCCTGGTTGCGGGTGATCAGGCTGCGCTTGACCAGGTCCTGCAGGTGCTGGTCCAGGGTCATCATGCCCATCTGCTGGCCGGTCTGGATGGCCGAATACATCTGCGCCACCTTGTCCTCGCGGATCAGGTTGCGGATGGCCGGGGTGCCGACCATGATTTCCCACGCGGCGGTACGCCCGCCACCGACCTTCTTCAACAGGGCCTGGGAGATCACCGCACGCAGCGACTCGGACAACATCGAGCGCACCATCGGTTTCTCGCCGGCGGGGAACACGTCGATGATGCGGTCGATGGTCTTGGCCGCCGAACTGGTGTGCAGCGTGCCGAACACCAGGTGGCCGGTTTCCGCGGCGGTCAGCGCCAGGCGGATGGTTTCCAGGTCGCGCAATTCGCCGACCAGGATGATGTCCGGGTCTTCACGCAGGGCCGAGCGCAGCGCTTCGTTGAAGCCGTGCGTGTCACGGTGCACTTCGCGCTGGTTGATCAGGCACTTCTGCGAGGTGTGCACGAATTCGATCGGATCCTCGACGGTGAGGATGTGGCCGTATTCGTTCTTGTTGATGTAGTCGATCATCGCCGCCAGCGTGGTCGACTTGCCCGAACCGGTCGGGCCGGTGACCAGGATCAGGCCCTGCGGCTGGTCGATCAGTTCGCGGAAGATCGGCGGCGTGTTCAGGTCTTCGAGCGTCAACACTTCCGAGGGAATGGTACGGAACACCGCACCCGCGCCACGGTTCTGGTTGAACGCGTTGACGCGGAAGCGCGCCAGCGACGGAATCTCGAACGAGAAGTCGACTTCGAGGAATTCCTCGTAATCGCGGCGCTGCTTGTCCGACATGATGTCGTAGACCAGCGCATGGACCTGCTTGTGGTCCAGGGCCGGAATATTGATGCGACGGACATCGCCGTCGACGCGGATCATCGGCGGCAGGCCTGCCGACAGATGAAGATCCGACGCTTTGTTCTTTACGGAAAACGCCAACAGTTCGGCGATATCCATGCGCTGCTACTCCCCATGACTGCTGCGACTGGAAGGTTCTTTCCCCGGGCGGCAGTATAGCGTTCCTGATCTACCGGAAAACGCCCGTGTCCGCGCTGCCCCTGCCGACGATATTGCTGAACCTGCACAACGCGGCGGCCGCCGCTGGCCGGCCAGCCCCCCGCCTGCTGGCGGTGTCCAAGACCCAGCCGGCCGACGCGGTGGCGGCATTGGCCGCCCAGGGCCAGCGCGCGTTCGGCGAGAACTACGTGCAGGAAGCGGTGGCCAAGATCGACGCACTGGCCGCGCTGGGCCTGGAGTGGCACCTGATCGGCCACCTGCAGTCGAACAAGGCCGAACTGGCCGCGCGCCACTTCCACTGGGTGCAGAGCGTGGACCGGCCCAGGCTGGTGGCGGCGCTGGCGGCCCACCGGCCGGCCGGGCTGCCCCCGCTGGAGGTGCTGGTGCAGGTCAATATCGATGATGAAGGCAGCAAGCATGGCTGCCACCCGGATGCGGTGCCGGCGTTGGCTGCGGCCATCGCCGCCGAACCGCGGCTGCGCCTGCGCGGCCTGATGGCGATCCCGGCGCCGTGGCCGGATGCCGAGCGGCGCGCGCGGGCCTTCGAGGCCATGCGTACCCTGTTCCAGGCGCTGGCGGCGCAGTACCCGCAGGTGGATACGTTGTCGATGGGCATGAGCGGCGACTACCCGGAAGCGATCGCCCACGGCGCGACGATGGTGCGGATCGGCACGGCCCTGTTCGGCGCGCGCCCGCGCCCGGCCTGATTTTCTTTTCCCCCGTTCCAAGGAGATCGCATGAGCGCATCCACGCTTACCTTCATCGGCGGCGGCAACATGGCCCGCAGCCTGATCGCCGGGCTGATCCGCCAGGGCACCGCGCCGGCGCACATCCACGTGGCCGAACCGGTCACTGCACTGCGCGAACAGCTGACCGCCGACTTCGGGGTGAAGACCTACGCCAGCGCCACCGAAGCTGCCGCGCAGGGCGCGGTCTGGGTGCTGGCGGTGAAGCCGCAGGTGCTGCGCGATGTATGCGCCTCGCTCACGGCATTGGCCCGCAGCCAGCAGCCGCTGGTGCTGTCGATCGCCGCCGGCATCACCAGTACCCAACTCGAGCGCTGGCTGGGCGGCAACCCGGCGGTGGTGCGGGCGATGCCCAACACGCCGGCGTTGCTGGGCGCTGGCGTGACCGGGCTGTTCGCCACCGCAGGCGTCAGTGAGGCCCAGCGCCGCCAGGCCGACGCGGTGCTGGCCAGTGCCGGGCGCACGGTATGGATCGACGATGAGGCCCGCATGGATGCGGTGACCGCGGTATCGGGCAGCGGGCCGGCCTATGTGTTCCTGCTGGCCGAGGCGATGGAAGCGGCGGCGATCGCACAGGGCCTGCCGGCCGACGCGGCGCGCACGCTGGTGGTGCAGACCCTGCTCGGTGCCAGCCGCATGCTGGACGAATCCGGCGAAGCCCCGGTCGAACTGCGCCGCCGGGTGACCTCGCCGAACGGCACCACGCAGGCCGCGATCGAATCATTCCAGGCCGACGGCTTCGAGGCCATCGTGGCGCGCGCGATCGACGCGGCAACCCGGCGCGGCCACGCGCTGTCGGCGGCGAACGACTGACGCAGGGACGCCCCCCGGATTCCCGTAGAGCCACCCCATGGGTGGCTGCGCGCGGCGCCGGATCGAAGAGCAGCCACGCATGACATAGCGCCACGTCGTGCATCCCGTAGAGCCACCCCATGGGTGGCTGCACGCGGCGCCGGATCGAAGAGCAGCCACGCATGGCGTGGCGCCACGCCGTGCATCCCGTAGAGCCACCCCATGGGTGGCTGCACGCGAGGCCGGATCGACATACAGCCACGCATGGCATGGCGCCACGCCGTGCATCCCGTAGAGCCACCCCATGGGTGGCTGCACGCGGGGCAGGATCGAAGAGCAGCCACGCGTGGCGTGGCTCTACGATGTGCGTCTTGTAGAGCCACCCCATGGGTGGCTGGTACGCGGCGCCGGATCGAAGAGCAGCCACGCATGGCGTGGCTCTACGATGTGCGTCTTGTAGAGCCACCCCATGGGTGGCTGGTGCGCGGCGCCGGATCGAAGAGCAGCCACGCATGGCGTGGCTCTACGATGTGCGTCTTGTAGAGCCACCCCATGGGTGGCTGCACGCGAGGCCGGATCGACATACAGCCACACATGGCATGGCGCCACGGCGCGCATCCCGTAGAGCCACCCCATGGGTGGCTGCACGCGAGGCCGGATCGACATACAGCCACGCATGGCATAGCGCCACGTCGTGCAT
>Ga0213827_1000884_pt1 | contig 19271 bp, 17 predicted proteins | sample MC6MC0898MG_FD_180669 | JGI IMG/M metagenome (GOLD analysis project Ga0213827, IMG submission 180669) | Enriched soil aggregate microbial communities from Iowa State University, Ames, United States - MC6-MC0898-MG | ecosystem: Environmental > Terrestrial > Soil > Unclassified | place: USA: Iowa...
AGGGGGCATCGCCTCCGGTTTGCTTCGCTGCACCTCCTCTCGATGTATGCGGCTTCGCCGCATGGCGCTATGCGCCTACCCCCTGATGGACACCTTCGCTCAGCCTGCCGACGGGGCGGTGGATCAAGATCAAGAGCTGCAGGCGAGCTAACGCTCGGCCTGTTGAGTGGTAAGAGCGGGCGAGGCGGCCTACCGGCCGGCCTGTTTTTACGGGTGTCCGAATTTCCCCTGTAGCAGCTGTCGAGCCCGCGAGGCTGCGTTCGAGGACGCAGTCCTCGCCGCCTTTGAGGTTTGCTGCGCAGCACCTGCTGGCGATGGTTCGACTACGTCGAAAGGCGCTCTGCGCGAATCACCGGATAGATACCTTCGTTCAGCCTGCCTGCCGATATAGGCGGGTGGATCAAGATCAACAGCCAGAGCACGGCGGCCTGCTCGCGATGAACTTGACGGCGCCGCGTGTTCATCGGATTCACGCGTGATCGTTCACGTCCATCGCAAGCTCGCAAGGATTGGCGTTCTGAACCGGCTGGCATCAGGCCGATGGGCTGCCTTGCTCATGCCCTGTACAGGTGCTAAACCTTGTACACGATTGCCAAAGACAAGGAAGCTCTAGCATGTCAGTCAATACGCAAGTCTCCGAGGATGGGCGAAAGCTGACGATCTCGATCAAGGGGCGCTTCGATTTTGCCAAGCATCAGGAGTTCCGCGACTCCTTCGGGCAGATCAACAAGCAGCTCAACTCGGTGGTGGTCGATCTCAAGGAGGCCACCTACCTCGACAGTTCGGCGCTGGGCATGCTGCTGTTGCTGCGCGATCATGCCGGCGGCGACGAGTCCGATGTGCGGCTGGTCAACAGCAGTTCCGACGTGCGAAAAATCCTCGCCATCTCCAACTTCGACAAGTTGTTCGACATCAGTTGAGCGACCTGGCCCCGCCGTTCGAGCCCCTGACGGTGCTGATCGCCGAAGACAGCGCGGCTGATCGCCTGCTGCTGTCGGGTATCGTCCGGCGCCAGGGCCATGCGGTGCTGCTGGCGGCTAATGGTGCCGAGGCGCTGGAGCTGTACCGCCAGGCGCGCCCTCACCTGGTGTTGATGGACGCCCTGATGCCGGTGATGGACGGCTTTGACGCGGCGCGCCAGATCAAGCAGTTGGCTGGGGAAACCCTGGTGCCGATCATCTTCCTCACGTCCCTGAGCGAGAACGAAGGCCTGGCGCGCTGCCTGGAGGCGGGCGGAGACGATTTTCTGGCCAAGCCGTATGACCAGGTGGTGCTGGCGGCCAAGATCAAGGCCATGGATCGCTTGCGGCGCTTGCAGGCAACGGTGCTGGAGCAGCGTGACCAGATCGTCCGCCACCATCGGTACTTGCTCAACGAGCAGCGTGTGGCCAAGGCGGTGTTCGACAAGGTCGCCCACTCGGGCTGCCTGAGCGCGCCGAACATCCGCTACCGGCAATCGCCTTATGCGTTGTTCAACGGCGATCTGCTGCTGGCGGCGTTCACCCCGGCGGGAGACATGCATGTGCTGCTCGGTGACTTCACCGGTCACGGGTTGCCGGCGGCGGTGGGCGCCATGCCCCTGGCCGAGGTGTTCTACGGGATGACGGCCAAGGGTTTTGGCCTGGCGCAGATCCTGCGAGAGATGAATGCCAAGCTCAAGCGCATCCTGCCGGTGGACATGTTTTGCTGCGCCACCCTGCTGTCCCTGAGTTTCCAGCGCCGTTCGGCCGAGGTCTGGAACGGTGGGATGCCCGACGGCTACCTGCATGACATCGCCAGTGGCGAGCGCCGGCCGCTGAAGTCGCGGCATTTGCCGTTGGGCGTGTTGAGTGCCCAGGCGTTCGACGATCGCACGGAAGTGTTCCCGATGGCCCTGGGTGATCGGGTGTTGCTGTTGACGGACGGGGTGATCGATACCTGTGACAGCGCCGAACAGCTGTTCGGCGTCGAGCGTTTGTTGCAGGTGTTTGCCGATAACCTTGAACCCGGGCAGTTGTTCGAGGAGATCGAACAAGCGCTGCGCGATTTTGGCGGCCAGGCCCGGGATGACGTGAGCATGCTGGAAATCAGCCTGGTGGAGCCGGCCCAGCTCACCCCGCCGGCCCTGGTCTATTCCGACAGTGGCCAGTCCAGCCCGCTGGACTGGTCGTTGAGCTTCGAATTTCGCGCCGAGTCGCTCAAGCGCTTCGACCCGCTGCCCTATCTGTTGCAGTTGCTGCTGGAGGTACATGGCCTGCGCGCACAAAGCGCGGCGCTGCATAGTGTGCTGGCCGAGCTCTACTCCAATGCCCTGGAGCATGGCGTGCTGGGCCTGGATTCGAGGCTCAAGCGCGATGTCCGTGGATTTGCGCGCTACTATCAGCTGCGCAACGCCCGCCTGGAGCAACTGCAAGAGGGTTACCTGCGGGTGCATGTGCAGGTCGCGCCGCAAGGCACCGGCGGTTGCCTGGTAATTGAAGTGGAAGACAGTGGGCATGGCTTTGATGTGCAGCGCGTGATGGACCGGCCGCTGGACCTCGGGCGTTTATCGGGGCGCGGCGTCAGCCTGATCCGTCAATTGAGCCGTAATGCCAGTTGGTCCGACGACGGCCGACGGGCGCGCGTGGAGTTTTCCTGGGAGGCTCAGGCATAATCCCCCCCATTCTTGATCAAGGAGCGAACAAGTGACCGATACCCATCTGGACCGTGACGTACTCAGTGCGTTACAGGAAGTCATGGAAGAAGATTACCCGGTGTTGCTGGACACCTTCCTGGCGGACTCCGAAGAGCGTCTGCAAATCCTGCGCGAGGCGCCCGATGCGGCGCAGCTGATCAGCGCGGCCCATAGTTTCAAGGGCAGTAGCAGCAACATGGGCGCGTTGCGCCTGGCCAGGCTGTGCCATGAGCTGGAGCAACGCGCCCAGGAAAAAGCCCCCAAGGGCCTGGCCAAGCTGGTGGGTGAAATCGACGGCGAGTTTGCCTTGGTGCGCCCCCTGTATGAAGCTGAGCGGCAGCGCTCGCTGGCGTCTGATTCTTCCAATCGCTGCTGTTAGCATTTCCCCGGGCAATCTGGCTCGACCCTTGCAGTCTTCTTGCTGAACTGTATCGACGATTCCAGTGCAGCGGAGACTGCTATGCCCCTTTCCCCCAACATCCTGCTTCAGGCTGGCGCGCAGGCCAAGACTCAGTCCGCCTCGGCCAATGCCCCGGCGACGCCTGTGGACAAGGCGTCCGGTTTCGCCCGGGTGTTTGCCGGCCAGGGTGCGGGCAAGTCCCTGGCTGTGGCCGGTTCGGGGGCCAAGCCGCTGCATGACAAGACCCCGGACCCTGCGGACAAGCCTGCCGCCCCGGCCCCAGCGGTTGCCGCTAGCGGCAAAACCTTGCCCGCCGAAAAAGTGGCGCCTGAAGAAACATCCGACCCCGAGCCGGGCGCAGTGGTTGCGGACAGCGCAGTAGATCCGACGCAGGCTCAGGCAGCGCCCCCGTCGTCGCCGGTACCCGTGGTCGAGACACCCGCCACCGTGGACCCGGCCATTGAGGCGGCGCTGCTGGCCACCGCGCAGGCGGTCAGCGATCCGGCGTTCGACCCTGAGGCCGATCCGCTGGATGGCTTACCGGCAGTGCGCCTGGCGATGGAGCAGAGCGGCCATCTGTCCGCCTCCAGCCTGGCTCAAGCCAAGACCGCGCCAGCGGCCGCCCCGGCCGACGGCGAACCGAGCGCGACGCAGACCTTCGCCGCAGGCATGGCCAGCATGCTGGGGCTGCAAGCGGATCAGGGCAGCAGCAGCGAGGGCGGCGAAAAGGCCTTCAGTGGTTTGATCGACGAAGGCCTCAAGGACCTCAAGGCCGCCAGCAGCGACACCCGCGTGGAAGGTTTTGCCGACCGTCTGGCCGCGCTGACCCAGGCCGCCACGGCGAAAACCGCCAGTGCGCTGCCGGTCAACCAGCCAATCGCCATGCACCAGAGCGGCTGGACGGAAGAGGTGGTCAACCGGGTCATGTACCTGTCGAGCGCCAACCTCAAGGCGGCGGACATTCAGTTGCAGCCCGCGGAACTGGGACGCCTGGACATCCGCGTCAACATGATTCCCGACCAGCAGACCCAGGTTACCTTCATGAGCGCCCATGTCGGCGTGCGCGAAGCGCTGGACGGGCAGATGCACCGCCTACGCGAGATGTTTGCGCAGCAGGGCATGGGGCAGGTCGACGTCAATGTCTCCGACCAATCCCGTGGCTCCCAGGAGCAGGCGCAGCAGGGGCAGGGTGCCCGTACCGCGGCCACTGGCAACCGACTGGAACCGCTGGCCGACGAGTCGCCGGCCAGCATCGCCGAAGTCACCGCCAGCGCCACCCGGGTGATGGGCTCCAGCGTGGTCGACTATTACGCCTGATTGGGTCTCGTGGGGGCGGGCGCCCCACAGGTGGCTGACTGCAGACTCTGCCCTTGTGGGAGCGGGCTTGCTCGCGAAGTCAGCGAGTGCGCCGCGGTCATCCGGGCGATATGCGTCATCGTTGACGACCATCGCGAGCAGGCCGCAAGCGGGCACCCGCTCCCACTGGATCTGTGCAAACCAGCGTATCCCGACACTTCTGGCATAACACTTGCTCTTGCCTTGCCGTGCGACTGTGAAAACCCGAATAGTGACGGATTATTGGCATGGCGAAGAGCGACGCAGCAGTAAAAGATCCCGCCGGCAAAGGCAAACTCAAGCTGATCCTGGTGATTGCCGCGGCCTTGTTGCTGGCGATCGGCTTGTCCGTGGGCGCGACCTGGTACTTCATGCACAGTGCCCAGAGCACGCCTGATCCGGCGGCCGATGCGGCCAGCAATGCCAAGCCTGCGGCCATCTACGAAGCCATGGCCCCGGCCTTCATCGCCAATTACAACCAGAACGGCCGTCAGCGCTACATGCAGGTGAGCATTACCCTGCAGGCCCGTAACCAGGCCGATCTGGACGCCTTGAAAGTGCACATGCCGGTGATCCGCAACAACCTGGTGATGCTGTTTTCCGGGCAAACATTCGACAACCTGGCCACCCCGGTTGGCCAGGAAATGCTGCGTCAGAAAGCCACTGCCAGCGTGCAGGAAGTGGCGCAGAAAGAAGTCGGCAAAGTTGTGGTCGAGCAGTTGCTCTTTACTAATTTCGTGCTGCAGTAGGAACACGACATGGCCGTGCAGGACCTGCTGTCCCAGGATGAGATCGACGCGCTGCTGCATGGCGTCGACGATGGTCTGGTAGAGACCGACACTGCTGCCGAACCGGGCAGCGTCAAAAGCTATGACCTGACCAGTCAGGATCGGATCGTCCGGGGGCGCATGCCGACCCTGGAGATGATCAACGAACGTTTCGCCCGCTACACCCGCATCAGCATGTTCAACATGCTCCGGCGCTCGGCCGATGTGGCCGTGGGCGGGGTGCAGGTGATGAAGTTCGGCGAGTACGTGCATTCGCTGTACGTGCCCACCAGCCTCAACCTGGTCAAGATCAAACCCCTGCGCGGCACGGCCCTGTTCATTCTGGACGCCAAGCTGGTGTTCAAGCTGGTGGATAACTTCTTCGGCGGCGATGGGCGTCACGCCAAGATCGAAGGGCGTGAATTCACCCCCACCGAATTGCGCGTGGTGCGCATGGTGCTGGAGCAGGCTTTCACCGATCTGAAGGAGGCCTGGCAGGCGATCATGGAAGTCAATTTCGAGTACATCAACTCGGAAGTGAACCCGGCCATGGCCAACATCGTCGGTCCCAGTGAGGCGGTGGTGGTTTCCACCTTCCACATCGAGCTCGACGGGGGTGGCGGCGACCTGCACGTGACCATGCCGTACTCGATGATCGAGCCGGTACGGGAAATGCTCGATGCCGGCTTCCAGTCCGACCTCGACGATCAGGACGAGCGCTGGGTCAACGCCCTGCGCCAGGACGTGATGGACGTCGATGTACCCTTGAGTGCCACCGTCGCGCGCCGCCAATTGCGCCTGCGCGACATCCTGCACATGCAGCCGGGCGATGTGATCCCGGTGGACATGCCAGAAGACATGATCATGCGCGCCAACGGCGTGCCGGCTTTCAAGGTCAAGATGGGGTCCCACAAGGGCAACCTGGCGTTGCAAGTGATCGAACCCATCGAGCGCCGCTGAGCGGCGTTGCTCTCCACTCGTTGTTAAATGCTTGCTGCCCGCCGAGGACAAATGATGGTTAACGATATGAATGCCCAGGACGACCAGGCCCTGGCCGATGAATGGGCCGCCGCGCTGGAAGAGGCCGGTGATGTCGGACAGGACGATATCGATGCCCTGCTGGCGGCCGATGCGGCCAGCTCGCCGTCCAACCGCCTGCCGATGGAAGAGTTCGGCAGCGTGCCGAAAAACAACGGCCCGGTGACGCTGGACGGTCCGAACCTGGACGTGATCCTGGACATCCCGGTATCGATCTCGATGGAAGTCGGCAGTACCGACATCAACATCCGTAACCTGTTGCAGCTCAACCAGGGGTCGGTGATCGAACTCGATCGCCTGGCGGGTGAACCCCTCGACGTGCTGGTCAACGGCACGCTGATCGCCCATGGCGAAGTGGTGGTGGTCAACGAGAAGTTCGGCATCCGCCTGACGGACGTGATCAGCCCAAGCGAACGCATCAAGAAGCTGCGCTAAGTGAACAGGTTCCTCGGTGGGTTGCTGGCCTTGTCTGGCAGCGTGATGGCGGCCGAGCCGGTGGCGGCCGTGGCTGCGCCAGTGGTCGGCGGCGGGGTGGCCGGGCAACTGACGCAACTGGTGCTGGGCCTGCTGCTGGTGTTGGGCCTGATCTTTTTCCTCGCCTGGCTGTTGCGCCGGGTGCAGCAGGCAGGGCCGGCAGGCAAGGGCCAGGTGATCGAGCTGATCGGTTCGCGGGCCCTCGGCCCGCGGGACCGGCTGGTCCTGGTGCAGGTCGGCAACGAGCAGATTCTGCTGGGCCTGACACCGGGCACCATCAGCGCGCTGCATGTCCTCAAAGAGCCGGTGCAGGTGTCCGGCACCGAGCAGGCCACCCCCGAGTTTGCCCAGCGCCTGATGGAGTTGCTGGGTAAAGACAAGGATAAGAAGTAATGCCGTTGCGTTTCCTCCTGACGCTGCTCCTGCTGCTGGCGGCGCCCCTGGCGCTGGGCGCCGATCCGCTGTCGATCCCGGCGATCACCCTGGGCACCAATGCCGACGGCGCCCAGGAATATTCGGTCAGCCTGCAGATCCTGCTGATCATGACCGCGCTGAGTTTCATCCCGGCGTTCGTCATGCTGATGACCAGCTTCACCCGGATCATCATCGTGTTCTCGATTCTGCGTCAGGCCCTGGGCCTGCAGCAGACGCCGTCGAACCAGATCCTCACCGGCATGGCGCTGTTCCTGACCCTGTTCATCATGGCCCCGGTGTTCGACCGGGTGAACCAGGACGCCTTGCAGCCGTATCTCGCGGAAAAAATGACCGCCCAGGATGCCGTGGCCAAGGCCCAGGTGCCGATCAAGGATTTTATGCTGGCCCAGACCCGCAGCAGTGACCTCGAACTGTTCATGCGCCTGTCCAAGCGCACTGACATCGCGTCGCCGGATCAGGCGCCGCTGACCATCCTGGTGCCGGCCTTCGTCACCTCGGAGCTCAAGACTGCGTTCCAGATCGGTTTCATGATTTTCATCCCGTTCCTGATTATCGACCTGGTGGTGGCGAGTGTGCTGATGGCGATGGGCATGATGATGCTCTCGCCGCTGATCATTTCGCTGCCGTTCAAGATCATGCTGTTTGTGCTGGTGGACGGCTGGGCGCTGATCATCGGCACCCTGGCCGGCAGTTTCGGCGGTGTTTAGCCTGGTGCGAGCGAGTGGCCCGATATGACGCCTGAAGTAGCGGTAGACCTGTTTCGGGAAGCGCTCTGGCTGACCACTGTGATGGTGGCGGTGCTGGTGGTGCCCAGCCTGTTGGTGGGCCTGTTGGTGGCGATGTTCCAGGCGGCGACCCAGATCAACGAACAGACCCTCAGCTTCCTGCCGCGCCTGCTGGTGATGCTGGTCACGCTGATCGTTGCCGGCCCGTGGCTGGTGCAGACCTTCATGGAATACATCCTGCGCCTGTACGGCAGTATTCCGCAGTTGATCGGCTAGGCCATGTCGCTGCTGGCGCTGACCGACGCGCAGATCAGTACCTGGGTGGCCAGCTTCATGCTGCCGCTGTTCCGGGTGACGGCGCTGCTGATGACCATGCCGATCATCGGCACCACCCTGGTGTCCAAGCGCATTCGCCTGTACTTCGCCCTGGCGATCACCGTGGTGATCACCCCCAGCCTGCCGCCGATGCCCGCGGTCAACGCGCTGGACTTGAGCGGCCTGCTGCTGATTGCCGAGCAGATCCTGATTGGCGGGCTGTTGGGTTTCTCCCTGCAGCTGTTTTTCCAGGCCTTCGTGATTGCCGGGCAGATTATTTCGATCCAGATGGGCATGGGCTTTGCCTCGATGGTCGACCCTACCAACGGCGTGTCGGCGGCGGTGATCGGGCAGTTCCTGACCATGCTGGTGACCCTGTTGTTTCTCGGCATGAATGGCCACCTGGTGGTGTTCGAAGTGCTCACCGAGAGCTTCACCACCTTGCCGGTGGGCAGTGCCATGTTGGTCAATCACTTCTGGGATATCGCCAACAAGCTCGGCTGGGTGCTGGGCGCGGCCATGCTGCTGGTGCTGCCGGCGATCACCGCGTTGCTGGTGGTCAACATTGCCTTCGGCATCATGACCCGTGCGGCGCCGCAACTGAACATCTTCTCCATCGGCTTTCCGCTGACCCTGGTGCTGGGCCTGGTGATCTTCTGGATCAGCCTGGGTGACATTCTCAATCAGTATCAACCGCTGGCCACCGAGGCTTTGCAGTTGCTGCGCGATATGGCTCAGGCGCGCTAAGCCATGGCCGAGAGCGAGAGTGGCCAGGACAAGACCGAAGAGCCCACGGACAAAAAGAAAAAGGACGCCCGGGAGAAGGGGGAAATTGCCCGCTCCAAGGAACTCAACACCCTGGCGGTGATGCTCGCCGGAGCTGGCGGCTTGCTGGTCTATGGCGGTGGCCTGGCCCTGGATCTGCTGGACATCATGCGGCTCAACTTCACCTTGCCCCGGGACGTACTGCTCAGCCCCGGTGCCATGGGCCAGTACCTGCTGCACTCGGGCAAGATTGCGATCATCGCCGTGCAACCGGTGTTGATCACCTTGCTCCTGGCCGCGCTGATCGGCCCGATTTCCCTGGGGGGCTGGTTGTTTGCCGGCAGCAGCCTGGCACCCAAATTCAGCCGGATGAACCCCGCCAACGGCCTCAAGCGCATGTTCTCCTCGACCGCGGTGATCGAGCTGCTCAAGGCGCTGGCCAAGTTCCTGTTGATCCTGTTCGTCGCGTTGACGGTGTTGAAGTCGGACATCGACGATCTGCTGCGCATCGCCCATGAGCCGCTGGAGCAGGCGATTATCCACAGCGTCCAGTTGGTGGGCTGGAGCACCTTGTGGATGGCCTGCGGCCTGATCCTGATCGCCGCCGTCGACGTGCCGGTGCAGCTGTACCAGAGCCACAAGAAACTGTTGATGACCAAGCAGGAAATCCGCGACGAGCACAAGGACCAGGAAGGCCGCCCCGAGGTCAAGCAGCGCATCCGCCAGTTGCAGCACGACATGTCCCAGCGGCGGATGATGGCGGCCATTCCCGACGCCGACGTGGTCATCACCAACCCGACCCACTATGCGGTGGCGCTCAAGTACGATCCGGACAAGGGGGGCGCGCCGATGCTGGTCGCCAAGGGCAGCGACTTCCTGGCCCTGAAAATCCGCGAAATCGCGGTCAGCAACAATGTGCTGTTGCTGGAGTCACCGGCGCTGGCGCGGTCGATCTACTACTCGACCGAGATGGACCAGGAGATTCCTGGCGGGCTGTACCTGGCGGTGGCCCAGGTGCTGGCCTACGTCTACCAGATCCGCCAGTACCGCGCGGGCAAGGGCAAGCGGCCGGAACCGTTCAAGGATGAGGTGCCGATTCCGGAGGAGTTGCGCCGGGATTCTTGAGCGCTGCATCGCTTCCCCGTGGCGAGCGAGCTTGCTCGCGCTGGACTGCGTAGCAGTCCCGATGGTGGGGACCATTAACGGCGAATGGTGAGAGTGGGGTGGAGGGGTAAATTTGTAAGCATGTTGGGGAATGCTCGTCGTAAGAGGAAATTGTTAGGCTGATCTAACTCGTTTTTTAATGCGTTCATTGCTTCTTCTATCCTGATTTGTGGGAAATGTCCCTTTAATGCTGCGCGATATGTTTCTATTTTTACTGAGTTGATGTTGTCCGGTGTGGTGTAAGTTAGTTTTTCGATGTTGTTTTGGAGTGTTTCTGTTAGGCTGGGATATATGTTTCCCTCTCCGAAATCTATCAAGGTTTCCAGCTTCTTAAGTTCTTGGTTGTCTAAAAGACCTGCTGCAGAATTTCTTAGTGAAAGAGGGCGGCCGAGATCCAGTGGTTCTGAATGAGGGACTGTTGTTGTGAACGAGACTCCGGTGGCGCTCGTGTATTTGGTATGTGTTATGTAGGTTGATGTTTCCACGGTCTTGAAGTTTCGACTCCCGAGAGGTTGTGCTTGTGGCATGATTTTTTTAGTGAAGGCGCTAATTGTTAGAGCTAGGGTCTTGAATGTTATATGGCCGTTAGGGTCGCTATCGTTAATCGGGTCCCCCAAGCAATAGGCGTAAGAATTCAATCCTCCGCCCCCAAACGGACTCCAACTGTCCGGACTATTAAATCGCATCAGTACCGGGTTAAACGCTCGATAGCCATTGCCCAATAAATAATGCCCGGTCAGCGGGTCCGGTCGCTCTCCGTTGAATCCCAACAAACTGCTCAAGCCACTTTCGGCCGGACGATGGCCGTAGGGGGAGTGGGCGATGGGTTGTCGCAGGTTGTTGTGCTTGAGGGTGTGCAGCACCGAGCGTTGCAGGTCGGTGGCCAGTAGCGTGGTGTCGAATGCAGCGTCTTGATGCTGTTGCTGCGCCAGCAGCAGGTCGTCGTGCTGGAAGATCGAGTGTCCGATTGCACCCTCTATCTCGGTCGCCAGGCGGCTTTTGCAATAGAAGCGCTGACGCATTTGCATAGGTGATTGGCTATGGCCGATCAGGCGATCCAGAGGATCGTAGCGATAGCTGCAGAGCGGGGTGTGCTGTGGGTTAGGCATTGGGGGGGGCTCCCTGCTTTTAGCGTCTGTAATGGCTTGAGTATCTGCGCGATTGGCGGGGGTGGGAACTAGCAGAACTGCTAGGACTAAAAGGGGACAGATCTATTAAGGACTAAAAGGACTAAAAGGGGACAGATCTATTAAGGATTAAAAGGGGGCGGTTGAAAAATAGATCTGTCCCCTTTCTGGTTCTTTTTTCTTTTCGTCGCGTTATCAACGGTCTTCTCTTATTTTTTTTATGTAATCCGGATGAAATCCCATAACTTCGCCTTTTGCAGCTTGGCCGTATATTAGGTTCTTAAGTTCTATACTTTTTTTATCGTAGGCGGCGGTTGGTATGGAGCGGGCTATTTCCTGGTGGAAAAGTTTGAGTGAGGCGTTTGTAAGATTTAATGTGTCAATTGTAGGGTCGATTCTCGCTCTGGTGAGGGCGGGCAGCTTTCTGAGGTCAGTGCCAAGGATGTTTGAGTAACTTAGCTCTTGCAGGGTTGGGTTGTTTTTGTAATATCTGCCTGGCTGCCCCTGCGGAAAAACTCCTACAGCGCCTCCGTTGAAATGCACGCTCCTTATCAGGTTGTCGGTTTCAAAGGTGTGCTCCTTCCAGTGGCCGTTGGCGTGGAGTTCGTTTTCAGTTTTTAGAGTGTGAAGTGTTCTGTAGGTTATAATTTCATTTGTGGTCTGTGGGCCGCTCTTGAATGTGATTCTTGGTGCGCTTTTGAATTGTGTTAATAGTGTATCTGCTAAGTTCTTAAGCCTGTCTAGAATTGTAGGGGAGTGACCGTTTTGATCTGATCGGTTTCTCGGATCTCCCAAGCAATACGAATAACAGTTCAATCCCCCTTCCCCAAACGGACTCCAACTGTCCGGACTATTAAATCGCATCAACACCGGATTAAACGCCCGATAACCATTCCCCAATAAATAATGCCCGGTCACCGAATCAGGTCGTTCGCCGTTGAAGCCCAGCAGACTGAGTAACCCGCTTTCCGCACAGCGGTGGCCGTAGGGGGAGTAGGCAATGGAGTGTCTCTGGTTGCTGGATTCGAGGGTATGCAGTACGGAGCGTTGCTGGTCGGTGGCGAACAAGGTGGTGGCAACCGCGTGCTCCTGACGCTGTTGCTGAGCCAGCAACAGGTTGTCGTGCTGGAGGATAGAGTGCTCGATTGCGCCCTGTATCTCAGTAACCAAGCGGCTTTTGCAATAGAAGCGCTGATGCCTTTGCAGATGTAATTGGGTGTGGCTGATCAGGCGATCGAGTGGGTCGTACCCATAGCTGCAAAGTATTACAGGTTGTTGAGTTCCCATAGTAGGCGCTCCAGCGAATTCGGATTGAGCGCTTGAGTATCTGCGCAAACATCGCAGACAGGTACTAGCAGAACTACTAGGTTAGGCAGCCTGTACGGCTCAATCCGTTAACCGTCCGAACACCGTAAACCCTGTGGGACTTCCTCCAGTCCACACAGCGTTGGCACGCCTCAGTTCCCAGTCTTGGCAAAGTTGGAAAGCTTCTTGCGGTAGCCGCCCTGCGCCCGCTTCTGGCGTCAAAAGTTTGCTTCAAGGAAGGGGGAATACCGGTGGATCGCTCTCAACTACTCAACAGTGCCCGCAGCAACATGGCAGACCTCAGTCGAGGCAATCTGGGGGACTAAAAGGGGACAGATCTATTAAGGATTAAAAGGGGGTGGTTGAAAAATAGATCTGTCCCCTTTCTGGTTCTTATCTAGATCCAAATCAATTGTTACTTGCTCCACGTGCAGGCGACCCAAACACTGCTCTACGTGCGTCGAACGACTGTTCGCTGGTATCGACGTTACGTATTCCTGTAGCTGTTGAGCTGAGGTGGCGATGGGGGGGAAGCAAGGTTAATTCGCGTCCGCGTGCCCACTGCTCGGCAACGGGATCAAAAGGGTCAATTGTGTCAATTCGACCATTAGGGTCACGGTGGCCAAACCGATGAAATCTTTCATTTGCGGAGGCTCTTGGAGTCTTTTCGCTATAAACCGGCGGTAGTTCTCCGTCAACCACGGGAGGTGAATAGGGTGGTGGCGCCCCTCGCTGCGAGGCGGGCGGAGGAGTCTGTGAGACAGGTAATTCTGCCGAAGTAAGATTGCCGGGGTTGGAACCGTTTTGAGGGCGAGGAAAATTGGCTGGCGCCGCTAATATTTCAGAGTCTCGATTACGCCTGAAAATTCCACGTACAACCTGCCATAACTTTTTGTGCCCTGTAGGGTCTGCATAATTTCTGGGATCTCCATCGCAATAGGCATAGCAGTTAAGTCCTCCCTTCCCAAACGGACTCAAACTATCCGGACTATTAAACCGCATCAATACTGGATTAAACGCCCGATAGCCATTCCCCAATAAATAATGCCCAGTCACCGGGTCCGGCCGTTCGCCGTTAAAACCGAGCAAGCTGAGTAACCCACTTTCGGCGGGACGATGGCCATAGGGCGAATAGACGATGGCTTGCGGTGGCTGATTGGACTTGAGCGTATGCAGCACCGAGCGCTGCTGATCGGTGGTCAGCAGCGTGGTACCAGGCGCGTCGCCCTCACTTCGTTGTTGCGCCAAAAGCTGGTCGCCATGCTGGACGATCGAGTAGCGCATCGCCCCCTGTATCTCGGTGGTCAGGCGGTTTTTGCAGTAAAAACGCTGGTGAACGGGTGCATCCGGTTGAAGCCGGCTGATCAGGCGATCCAGAGGGTCATAGCTGTAGCGACAACGCGGGATGGGTTGTGTGGATTTCATGAAGATGGCTCCAGATTCGCGAAGAGAGCGCGATTGAGTATCGGTCGGTCCGCCGCAGGTGGGTACTAGCAGAACTGCTAGTTTCGATTGCCGGTACGGCTCAATCCGTTAACCGTCCGAACACCACAAACCCTGTGGGACTTCCTCCAGTCCACACACCGTTGGCATGCCTCAATTCCCAGCCTCGGCAAAGTTGGAAAGCTTCTTGCAGTAGCCGCCCTGCGCCCGCTTCTGGCGTCAAAAGTTTGCTTCAAGGAACGGGGAATACCGGTGGATCGCTCTCAACTACTCAACAGTGCCCGCAGCAACATGGCAGACCTCAGTCGAGGCAATCTGGGTGTGCCGCTGTTGCTGTTGGTCATGCTGGCAATGATGATGTTGCCGATCCCGCCGTTCCTGCTCGACGTGTTCTTTACCTTCAACATTGCCCTGTCGATCGTGGTGTTGCTGGTCTGTGTGTACGCCTTGCGGCCCCTGGATTTTGCGGTGTTCCCCACGATTTTGCTGGTGGCGACGCTGTTGCGCCTGGCGCTCAACGTGGCCTCCACGCGGGTGGTGATGCTCCACGGCCAGGACGGCCACGCCGCCGCCGGTAAGGTGATCCAGGCCTTTGGCGAGGTGGTGATCGGCGGTAACTATGTGGTCGGTATCGTGGTGTTTGCGATCCTGATGATCATCAACTTCGTGGTGGTGACCAAGGGCGCCGGGCGGATTTCCGAGGTCAGCGCGCGGTTCACCCTCGATGCGATGCCCGGCAAGCAGATGGCGATCGATGCCGACCTCAACGCCGGCCTGATCGACCAGGGCCAGGCCAAGACCCGTCGTACTGAAGTCGCCCAGGAAGCCGAGTTCTACGGTTCGATGGACGGTGCCAGCAAGTTCGTGCGCGGCGACGCCATTGCCGGCCTGTTGATCCTGTTCATCAACCTGATCGGCGGCATGGCGGTGGGGATCTTCCAGCACGGCATGACCTTTGGCGATGCCGGCCGGGTGTACGCCTTGCTGACCATTGGTGACGGTTTGGTGGCGCAATTGCCATCACTGCTGTTGTCCACCGCTGCGGCGATCATGGTGACCCGTGCCTCGGGCTCCGAAGACATGGGCAAGCAGATCAATCGGCAGATGTTTGCCTCACCCAAGGCCCTGGCTGTTTCGGCCGGCCTGATGGCGGTGATGGGGATTGTCCCGGGCATGCCGCACTTCGCCTTCCTCAGCATGGCGGCCCTCGCCGCCGGCGGCGCCTACCTGTTCTGGAAGAAGCAGAACACCATCAAGGTCAAGGCCCTGGAAGAGGTTCAGCGCCAGCAGGAACTGCTGCCTTCACCGGCGCGGGCCATGGAAACCAAGGAGCTGGGCTGGGACGACGTGACGCCGATCGACATGATTGGCCTGGAAGTCGGCTACCGCCTGATTCCCCTGGTGGATCGCAACCAGGGCGGGCAGTTGCTGGCGCGGATCAAGGGCGTGCGCAAGAAATTGTCCCAGGACCTGGGTTTCCTGATGCCCACCGTACACATCCGCGACAATCTCGACCTGGCGCCCAGCGCCTATCGCCTGACCCTGATGGGGGTGATCCTGGCCGAGGCGGAGATTTATCCGGACCGCGAGCTGGCGATCAACCCGGGGCAGGTGTTCGGTACCCTCAACGGGATTACCGCCAAAGATCCGGCCTTTGGCCTGGAGGCGGTGTGGATCGAGGTCAGCCAGCGTTCCCAGGCGCAATCGCTGGGGTACACCGTGGTCGATGCCAGTACGGTGGTGGCAACGCACCTGAACCAGATTCTGTACAAGCACTCCAGCGAGCTGATCGGTCACGAAGAAGTCCAGCAACTCATGCAATTGCTGGCCAAAAGCTCGCCAAAACTGGCCGAGGAGCTGGTGCCGGGTGTGCTGTCGCTGTCGCAACTGCTCAAGGTGCTGCAGGCGCTGTTGGCTGAACAGGTGCCGGTACGCGACATCCGCAGCATCGCCGAGGCAATCGCCAACAATGCCGCCAAGAGTCAAGATACTGCCGCTTTGGTTGCGGCCGTGCGCGTCGGCTTGTCCCGCGCTATCGTGCAAAGCATTGTAGGTACTGAGTCCGAGCTGCCTGTGATCACCTTGGAGCCAAGGTTGGAACAAATATTGCTCAATAGTATTCAGAAGGCCGGGCAGGGCGCCGATGAGGGTGTCTTGCTCGAGCCAAGCATGGCCGAGAAGCTGCAGCGTTCGTTGATCGACGCGGCCCAGCGTCAGGAAATGCAAGGTCACCCGGTGATTCTGCTGGTCGCAAGTCCGGTCCGCGCGATGCTCTCGCGCTTCGGTCGCCTGGCAGTCCCGGGGTTGCATGTGTTGGCCTATCAGGAAATTCCTGACAACAAGCAAGTGACCATCGTTGCGACAGTAGGGCCCAACGGCTGAGGTAGTGGTTTATGCAAGTTAAGCGTTTTTTCGCCGCCGATATGCGTCAGGCCATGAAGCTGGTTCGTGATGAGCTGGGCGCCGATGCCGCGATCATCGGCAACCGCCGCATCGCCGGGGGTGTCGAGCTGATGGCGGCCCTGGATTACAAGCTGTCGGCCCTGGCGCCGCGGGTGCCGAACATCGAGCTCGAGGACGAGCTGCGCAAGACCCAGTCGCGCATTGTCACCGCCCAGGCCGAACTGAGCTTGCGGGGCGAAGGCGAGGCGGGCGAACACGCCAGTCGCCAGCTGTTTGCCGGCCTGCCGCTGACCGCCGCCGAACCCTTGATCGAACCGACCCTGTCCGAACCACCGCGTCCTGCCCCGGCGCCAGCACCGACGGCCGCCATCGACCCGCGCGCCTACGATTCGATGCGCTCGGAGCTCAACGGCCTGCGCGAGTTGCTTGAAGTGCAGCTCGGCTCCCTGGCCTGGAACCAACTGCAAGGTCGCCATCCGCAGCAGGCCAACCTCTGGCGCCGGCTGCAACGCATCGGCCTGTCCGGTCCGTTGTCCCGTGACCTGCTGGAACTGACCACCAGTATTGAAGAGCCCCGCCAGGCCTGGCGCATGCTGTTGGCCCACCTGGCGCGGATGATCGTCACCCCCGAGATCGAGCCCCTGGAGGAGGGCGGAGTGATTGCCATGGTCGGCCCGGCCGGCATGGGCAAGACCACCACCCTGGCCAAGCTGGCAGCGCGTTATGTGCTCAAGTACGGCGCGCAGCACATCGCCCTGGTGAGCATGGACAGCTACCGCATCGGCGCCCAGGAACAACTCAAGACCCTGGGGCGTATCCTCAATGTGTCGGTGACCCACCTGGATCCGGGCCAGTCCCTGGCCCAGGCCCTGGACCCACTGCTGCGCAAGCGCGTGGTGCTGATCGACACCGCGGGCCTGCAGGCCAGCGACCCGGCGTTGCGCATGCAGCTGGAAAGCCTGGCCGGTCGCGGGATCAAATCGAAGAATTATCTGGTCCTGGCCACCACCAGCCAGAAGCAGGTGCTGACGGCCGCCTACCACAGTTACAAACGCTGCGGGCTGGCCGGCTGCATCCTGACTAAACTGGACGAAACGGCAAGCCTGGGCGAGGTCTTGAGCCTGGCGATCAGTCACGAATTACCGGTGGCCTATCTGACCGATGGACCGCGTATCCCGGATGACCTGCATCTGCCGCGCCGCCATCAATTGGTCAGTCGCGCCGTGAGTGTACAAATGCAGGAAGAACCCAGCGAAGAAGCCATGGCTGATATGTTCGCTGATCTCTACCACAGCCCGACCAAACGGGTCGGCTGAGGTATTAATGACTAGATTTGTATCTACATCGATGGCCTGCCGTGCATTGTTCCCCAGGGAACGCGCAGCCAGTCATGTAGCCCGCGTCTAAGCAAGACAAGGTATAGAAAGCACATGGGCAGCATGCATCCCGTACAGGTGATCGCGGTGACCGGCGGCAAGGGCGGCGTCGGTAAGACTAACGTTTCAGTGAACTTGTCCCTGGCTCTGGCAGAGCTCGGCCGACGCGTCATGTTGCTGGACGCCGACCTGGGTCTGGCGAACGTCGACGTATTGCTGGGGCTGACGCCCAAGCACACCCTGGCCGACGTGATCGAGGGCCGCTGCGAACTGCGCGACGTGCTTTTGCAGGGGCCCGGCGGGATTCGTATCGTGCCGGCCGCCTCCGGGACCCAGAGCATGGTGCACCTGAGCCCGGCCCAGCACGCGGGCCTGATCCAGGCATTCAGCGACATCGGCGACAACCTCGACGTGCTGGTGATCGACACCGCGGCCGGGATCGGCGAGTCGGTGGTCAGTTTTGTCCGCGCCGCCCAGGAAGTGCTGCTGGTGGTCTGCGACGAACCGACCTCGATCACCGACGCCTACGCCCTGATCAAGCTGCTCAACCGTGACTACGGCATGAACCGCTTCCGCGTGTTGGCCAACATGGCGCAAAGCCCGCAGGAAGGGCGCAACCTGTTCGCCAAGTTGACCAAGGTCACGGACCGCTTCCTGGATGTCGCCCTACAATACGTCGGCGCGGTGCCCTACGACGAAAGCGTACGCAAGGCGGTGCAGAAGCAGCGCGCGGTGTACGAAGCCTTTCCTCGTTCCAAATGCGCCCTGGCCTTTCGCGCCATTGCGCAGAAAGTCGATACCTGGCCATTGCCCGCCAATCCGCGCGGGCATCTGGAGTTTTTTGTGGAGCGCCTGGTGCAACAGACTGCGGGTCCGGTGCTATGACAGCCAGCGGTTACAACCTGTACAAGCAATCGGCGCGTGACGCGCAGTACGAGCTGATCGAGCGTTACGCGCCACTGGTAAAACGCATTGCCTATCACTTGCTGGCGCGTCTGCCGGCCAGTGTCCAGGTCGAAGACCTGATCCAGGCCGGGATGATCGGCCTGCTTGAAGTGTCGACCAAGTACGACGCCAGCAAAGGCGCGAGTTTCGAGACCTACGCCGGGATCCGCATCCGCGGGGCGATGCTCGACGAGGTCCGTAAAGGTGACTGGGCGCCCCGCTCGGTGCACCGCAATACCCGCATGGTCAGCGACGCGATTCGCTCAATTGAAGCTAAAACCGGACGTGACGCTAAAGATCACGAGGTTGCGGCCGAACTCCAATTGAGTCTCGACGATTATTACGGGATTTTGAATGACACCTTGGGCAGTCGCCTGTTCAGTTTCGACGACCTGTTGCAGGACGGCGAACATGAAGGGCTGCATGAGGATGGCGCGAGTGCTCATCTCGAGCCGTCGCGTGACCTGGAGGATGAACGCTTCCAGGCGGCGCTGGCGGACGCGATTGCCAATTTGCCGGAGCGTGAGCGACTGGTCTTGGCGCTGTACTACGACGAGGAGCTGAACCTCAAGGAAATCGGTGAGGGCCTGGGGGTCAGCGA
>Ga0213827_1000885_pt1 | contig 19260 bp, 22 predicted proteins | sample MC6MC0898MG_FD_180669 | JGI IMG/M metagenome (GOLD analysis project Ga0213827, IMG submission 180669) | Enriched soil aggregate microbial communities from Iowa State University, Ames, United States - MC6-MC0898-MG | ecosystem: Environmental > Terrestrial > Soil > Unclassified | place: USA: Iowa...
GGGTCAGGACGATGCCGTCACCTTCGAAGCCTGGGGTGTAGAAGCCCGACAGCAGGATCAACAGCGCGGTGCAGGTGCAGATCACGAAGGTGTCGAGGAACACGCTGAACGCCTGAACCACGCCTTGCGCGCCCGGGTGTTTCACGGCCGCTACGGCCGCGACGTTAGGCGCACTGCCCAGGCCCGCTTCGTTGGCGAACACGCCACGCTTCACGCCCATGACGATGGCGCTGCCGAGCAGGCCGCCGAATGCTGGATCGAGGCCAAAGGCGCTCTTGAAGATGGTTTCCAGCATGGCCGGCACGTGCTCGATCTGGGTGCCGATCACGTACAGGGTCACGCCGATGTAGGCCAGGGTCTTGACCGGTACCAGCAGGTCTGACACGGCAGCGATGCGCTTGATGCCACCGAGGAAGGTGATGGCCAGCAGCACGGCCAGGACGATACCGGTGTGCTTGGGGTCGAAGGCAAAGGCGTTCTGCAGCGAGTGGGTCACGGTGTACGACTGCAGGCCGATGAAGGCGAAGCCGTAGGTGACCAGCAGCAGGATCGAGAACACGATGGCCATGTTCTTGCGCTTCAGGCCGTGCTGGATGTAGTAGGCCGGGCCACCACGGTACAAGCCGTCGCCGTCGGCGCGTTTGTAGACCTGTGCCAGCGTACATTCGAAGAAGCTGCTGGACATGCCGACCAGGGCCGTCACCCACATCCAGAACACCGCGCCTGGGCCGCCCAGAGTCACGGCAATGCCGACACCGGCGATGTTACCGGCGCCAACGCGGCCGGCGAGGCTCAGCATCAGGGCCTGGAAGGAGCTCAGCTGGCCTGCCTGGCCACGCAGCGATTCCTTGAACACACCGAACATGTGGCCAAAATGGCGGAACTGGACAAACCGCGAGCGGATGGTGAAGTAACCGCCGAGACCGACGATCAACACGATGAGGAGCTTCCCCGAAAGGAAATCGTTGAGTACTTCGAGCATTGGAAAATGACCTCGATTCTTATTCTTCGTGTGAAAAGACCAGCGGCCGGCAGGCGCACCGCTATCGTTGGGGCGCATGGTTGGCCATGACAAGAGTGGTTACAATTTCGCGGGTTGCTCTGACTTGATGCGACTTGATGCTACACTTGCGCCATTCGCGTCACCTGGATTCTGAACATGAGCGATCATTTCGCTACCAACCTCAAACTGGCCTGCAGCCACTACCGCTCTATCTCCGAAGTTTGCCGCCAGCTCGCGATCAACCGCGCGCAGTTCAACAAGTACCTGAGCGGGCAGAGCCGTCCGACGGCGTTCAACCTCAAGCGCATCGGTGATTTCTTCGGTGTCGAGGATTACGAGCTGAATTTGCCGCCCGAGCAGTTCGCCCGCCTGATCGGTGCACGGGTGTCGACGGTGAGCGACCAGCCCAGCGACCCCATCAGCGAACTGTTCCGCCCGCTGCACGAGCATGCCGGCAACCTGTCCCGCTACTGCGGCTATTACTTCGAATATTCCAACTGCATGTCGGTACCGGGCACCATCCTGGTGTCGCTGGTGCACCTGCGTGAAGAGCGCGGCCGCTTCCTGTTCGAGCGCCAGGAGCGCCAGGAACGCTCCAGCGCCACCGATCAGCATGCCGAGGTGCGCTGCCGCTACCTGGGCGCAGCGTTTCAGCTGCAGGACCGGATGTTTCTCATCGACTACGAGTCGCTGACCCTGAATGAGATGAGCCAGACCATCCTCATCCCCAGCTTCAAAAGCCGCATCACCCGCTTGAACGGCCTGAAGACCGGCGTTTCCAGCGGCGACCGGCGCAACCCGGCCTGCACCCGCGTGGTGTGGGAGTTTCTGGGGGAGGAGATCAACCGCATCAATGCTTACCGGCAGGTGAAGCTCTACCGGCCGGATGATCCACGCATTGATGACGATGTGCGCGAGCGGTTGAGCGTGGGGCCGCTCAGTAACGGGCTTTTCGAAATCGAGTGATGGTCAGCGTGTCACGAACCGTCGAGGATGAACGTTTCAACCGCATTGGCAACCTGGTCCGCGATGGCTGGTGTGCTGCGCAGGTGGGCGGCGATCCCGTGGTCGCAGTCAGTCAGAAACAGGCACTGCAATCGTGCCGCGCAAACGGCTTGCGTTAAGGCGTGGGTGACTTCTTCAGGGATCGGGCTGTAGCGCTCGGTGCCTGCCAGCCGCAGGTTGCCTGCGCTGGTGCCAGGGCCTTTGCCGAAGCGTTGTGAGTTGAGCCCGTCGTACTCGCCAATCACCATCAGTACTCTGCCCTGGAACTGCTTGAGGAAAACGTAACTGTCGCTGTCCAGAAAGCCGTAGGGCTTGCTGATGGCCGCCGTGAATGCGGGGCCGAATGGCGCCTGATGCGCGTCATCTGGATAGACTGCCGGGCAGATCAGCACGATGCTGTCCACTTGAGGCAGCCGTGCTGCAAGTTTCAGCGTGATTGCCGCGCCCAGGCTGTGGCCAATCAGTGTGCGACATCGAGGCGCGATATGCGCGTGGAAGCGCTGTGCCTCTTCAAGGTTGGTCGCCAGTGAGGGTGAAACTGCGCCAGGTTCACTGGCCAGGCTGTGCCCCGACATATTGCCCGTCAGCGACCCGATGCCTGCGGCTTGCAGGCGATAGAGCAGGGGGTTGAGCCGGGTAAAGTCCGAGCGCGCGCCACCTAGGACAAATGCTGGAGGTGCACGCTCGATATCAGGTACCAGCAATCGGGCTTGTTGCTGGTAGTTTCCGAATACTTCATCGATGAACAGCTCTTGGCCCGGGGCGGGCTCATCGAACTGCCATTTCAGGCGCTGCTGGGTGCCCGTTTGCAAGTGCATGGTGCTCTCTAGAAGAACTGGTTGTGCAGCCATTCGCCAAGTGGGTTGCCTGAATCGAGCAATAGCTTGAGCGCCATGATGCAGCAGACACAGACCAACAGCGGTTTGATCAGCCGCGGGCCGAAGTGCACTGCGCAGCGAGCGCCCAACTGTGCGCCCACGAACGCGGCAAATGCCATTGCCAACGCCAGCGGCCAGATGATCGCCCCGCTGAGTGAAAACACCGACAACGCGCCCAGGTTACAAGCGGCGTTCAATAATTTGCTGTTGCACACGGCCTGTATCAGGTGCTGGCCCAGCAGGATCACGCAGGTCAACATGAAGAACGAGCCGACGCCAGGGCCGAAGATCCCGTCATAAAAACCGATGATTGGGGCCACTGCCACGCAGAAGAGGCTAGTCGATATCTTCGCCTTGCGCGCTTGCTCATTGGGTTTGGGGCTGAAGGCGAAGTAGGCGGCTACCAGGATCAGCAAGATGGGGACGCAGCCCTGCAAAACGCCTTTGGGTACATAGCTGACGGACAGGGCGCCCAAGGCCCCACCGATAAAAGACATGACGGCCATTGGGCTGCCGCGCCTCCAGTCGATCATGCCTTTGCGGGCAAACGCGCAGGTAGCCGAAACCGTGGCTGAAGCCGCCTGGAATTTATTGGTGGCAATTGCTGCCAACGGTTCTATGCCGGCAACGAACAAGACCGGCAACGTAATCAAGCCTCCGCCGCCAGCAATGGCATCGAAAAAGCCGGCCATCAGTGCCACCAGGGCGAGTATCAGAATGAGGTTTGAGTCGAGTTCGATCATCGGGTGTATTCCTGTGCTCAGCCTCGGACCAGCAGCGGGTCTTCAGCGAGTACCAGCGGTTCTGCGAAAGGGGAATACCCGAACTGGCGGACGAGTAAACGGCGGTTGTCCTGAACGATGTCGCGGCCATGCAAGGCTCGGCTGTTGTTGATCAACAACGCGGTGTCAGGCTGCAGGACAAACGTCAGCGGTTGCGCGCTGTTCAGCGCTTTCTGAAATGTGTCGAAAGCGTGCGCTACAGCGCTGCAGGCGCGGTCATTCAGAGAAAAGCGGTAGCTGTTGTAGCGGATTGAGAAGCCGCCATTAGCTTCGAATTGCAATAGTGAAACGCTTTTGCCTGCACCTGCATGCCCATCGGCGAAGCAGTCGCTACGCGTGAAGTCGAAAGATTCAGAGGTAAGCGCAAGCACTTGCAGGCTGCCCAAGCGTTCGATGATGTGCTGAAGCGGGAACACATACGTGGGTTCGGCGGCGGGATTCCAGCGTGCAGTAAGGATCAGTGCAGAGGGGGCAGGGGAGTGACCATCGCGGGCAGTTGTCGAGCAGTTGTATGGCGCTTCTGTGTGTGGCCCCAAACGCAAGCCTGCGTGTGAACTGGTTTCAACGTCAGCACAGGGGGGCTCGTCGGGTCGAGGTACGCAGCCACCGCCCTTGAAGTTGCCCACCAATCGGACCTGTTTGCCTTCGTTGTCGATATCGAATGCAAAACTGCGATGGCGTGCCAGCTCCAGCAGCAGTTGGTTGCGTGAAGCCAGATACAGGCAAGACGCACTGTGCGCCAAATCGGAAATACCGGGTAGCTGTTCAGGGATAGGGTCGTCGGGACAAGGCATCTGCCTATACATCAAGGCTGACAGACGCCCTTCGTTAAAGCGCTGCAGCATCTCGCGCTGATGGTCGCCCAAGGTTTTTTCGAGTTGTTCGGCGAATACACGAGCCTGAAGTGCGGCCCCCGCGGTTTCTGGCCCGCCCGATACAGCGACGGCTTGGCTTGCGACGGCGATGGCCTGGCTTTGTTCTTGATTGAACTCAAGGTGCGCGACTTCCGAATGAGGCATTGGTCCTTCCTTGTAGTTGTTTTGTGAAGCTCCCCAGCTGGCAAGTGGGTGAGTCGACTATTCAATGCAGTTATGCTGGTAGGCGGAAGTCAGCTCGTTCCTAGCAAGTCGTAGGAGATTTCAGTTGATTGCGCAGTTGAACTTTGAAAGTTTGAATCACGACCGTCCGCGGCATTGATCAGGCCCTGCGTTGGACTTCCCGGGCAGGAAACCGCAAAATGCCCCATTCCTTCATCAACCTGTTCGGATCTGCTGACTCTATGCGTATGCGCCTGATGCTGTTGGGTGGTGGCAATGCCCTCGGGCAAGCGCTGATTCGTCTCGGGGCCGAGGAGGACATCGCATTCCTGGCGCCGCGCCCGCCGGAAGACGGCTGGACGCCGGCCAACCTGACCCAGCTGCTTGACGATCACCGCCCCGATGCCCTGGTCAACCTGGCTTACTACTTCGACTGGTTCCAGGCCGAGTCGGTCAGCGAGCAGCGCCTGGCTCAGCAGGAGCGGGCTGTGGAGCGGCTGGCGGAGCTGTGCCAGCACCACCAGATCACCTTGGTGCAGCCTTCCAGCTACCGGGTGTTCGATGGTTCGCGGGCCACGGCCTACAGCGAAAAGGACGAACCGGTGCCGCTGGGCCTGCGTGGCCAGGCGTTGTGGCGCATCGAGCAAAGCGTGCGTGCGGCGTGCCCGCAGCATGTGCTACTGCGCTTCGGCTGGTTGCTGGACGAGAGCATCGACGGTGCCCTGGGCCGCTTCCTGACCCGCGCCGAGCAACCGCAGGAACTGCTGCTGGCCGATGACCGCCGCGGCAATCCGACGCCGGTCGACGATGCAGCGCGGGTGATCCTGTCGGTGCTCAAGCAGCTCGATTGCAGCGCACCGCTGTGGGGCACCTATCACTACGCCGGCAACGAGGCGACCACGCCGCTGGCGCTGGGCCAGGCGATCCTCACCGAGGCCGGGCAGCATCGCCAGCTGGCGGTGCAGGCACCCACCGCACAGGCGCATGCCGCCCGCCCGGATGCCAGCGAAGAGCCGCAGCACGCGGTGCTGGCCTGCAAGAAAATACTTCATACCTTCGGCATCAAGCCGCGTGCCTGGCGCGCCGGTTTGCCGCCCCTACTGGACCGATTCTACCGCCATGGCTGACGCCCCCATCCTGATCACCGGCGGCGCCGGCTTTATTGGCTCCCACCTGTGCGATGCGTTGCTGGCCAAAGGCTACGCGGTACGTGTGCTCGACGATCTCTCAACCGGTAAGCGCGACAACCTGCAACTGAGCAATCCGCGCCTTGAGCTGATCGAGGGGGATGTTGCCGATGCCGCGCTGGTTCAGCGCGCCGCAAGCGGTTGCAGCGCCGTGGTCCACCTGGCCGCAGTGGCTTCGGTACAGGCCTCGGTCGACGACCCGGTAAAGACCCACCAGAGCAATTTCATCGGCACCCTCAATGTGTGCGAAGCCATGCGCCTGCAGGGCGTGCGCCGTGTGCTGTTCGCCTCCAGTGCGGCGGTGTATGGCAACAACGGCGAAGGCCAGTCGATTGCCGAGGACACGCCCAAGGCGCCGCTGACTCCCTATGCGGTGGACAAGCTGGCCAGCGAGCAGTACCTGGACTTCTACCGCCGCCAGCATGGCCTGGAGCCGGTGGTGTTCCGCTTCTTCAACATTTTCGGGCCGCGCCAGGACCCGTCCTCGCCGTACTCCGGGGTGATCAGCATCTTCAGCGAGCGGGCCACCCAAGGGTTGCCGATCACGGTGTTCGGCGATGGCGAGCAGACCCGGGACTTCCTGTACGTGGGCGACCTGGTGCAGGTGATGGTGCAGGCGCTGGAGCAGCCGCAGGTGGAGGAGGGTGCGGTGAATATCGGCCTGAATCAGGCGACTTCGTTGAACCAGTTGCTCAAGGCGCTGGAAACGGTGGTCGGCAGCTTGCCGCCCGTCAGCTATGGCGAGGCTCGTTCAGGTGACATCCGCCATTCGCGCGCGGATAACCAACGTTTGCTGGCGCGGTTCGATTTCCCGCAGCCGACATCGATGGTCGAAGGCCTGAAGCACTTGCTCGGCAAGGCCTGATCTACAGTCCCCTTCGCGGGCAAGCCCGCTCCCACAGTTATGACGTTTGCTTCGAAGCCAGCGTTGAACCTGTGGGAGCGGGCTTGCCCGCGAAGGGAGCACCGCTCAATCGTGGTTGATCACGCGCCTCTGGCAGTCTTCCGGCCCCAGAACCCGGCCATCCTCAGCCCGCACCTGCAGCGTCTCGACCGGTTTGCCTCTAGCGCTATCCAGCAACACCGACCGCGCTTCCCCCGCCTCGAACAAAAAGCGCTCCCCCCACTGCCGCAGCCCCACCACGATCGGAAACACCGAGCGCCCTTTGTCGGTCAGCACATATTCCTTATAGGCACTGCCATCCGACGCCGGCTGCAACTGCAGCAAGCCGCTTTCCACCAGCAGCTTGAGCCGCGAAGCGAGAATGTTCTTCGCCAACCCCAGGTTTTTCTGGAACTCGCTGAAGCGGCGCAGGCCATCGAAGGCATCGCGCAGGATCATCAGCGCCCAGCGGTCTCCCAGTACCTCCAAGGCACGGGCCACAGGGCACTGAGCGTTCACTTCATCGAGCATCGAGTACACCCCTTTTAGGTTATCTGGTTGCAGATTAAAACCACATTTGCTAAATAGCCAATATGTGGTTTCTATTTGAAACCAGTTTCAAAGGAGCTGACCCGATGAGTGATTCGCTGGCACGCTGGATAACGTTGTTGCTCGCCGCCACCTGCGCCATGGCGGTGGCCACGGTGTACTTTGCTCAACCTTTGCTCGAGTCGATCGCGGCGGACCTGGGTGTGGCTCAAGAATGCATTGGCTGGGTAGTGGCTGCTACCCAGGCGGGCTATGCCTTGGGGCTGGTCCTGATCGTGCCGCTCGGTGACCTGTTCGACCGCAAGCGCCTGGTACTCGGCCAGCTGCTGGTCGCGGCGCTGGCGCTGGTCGCCGTTGGCCTGGCTCAGGATTGGGCGGTATTGCTAGGCGCACTTGCGCTGGTCGGGCTGATGGCGGTGATGGTGCAGGTAATGGTGGCGCATGCCGCGACCGTTGCCTCTCCCGACCGGCAGGGGCAGGCTGTGGGCACGGTAACCAGCGGTGTGGTGCTCGGCATTCTGGCGGCGCGCCTGGTGTCGGGCGCGCTCGCCGATCTGGCCGGGTGGCGCAGTGTCTACTTTGTGGCGGCGGGGATGTTGCTGATGATGGCTCTGGTGCTCTGCTATTGCTTGCCAGCAGGGCGCCGACCAGAACGTCGATCAGGCTACCTGGCACTGATCGGCTCGCTGTTCAGCCTGTATCGACAGGACCGTTTGCTACGCCGGCGAGGCCTGTTCGGCCTGTTGATCTTCGCGGCCTTCAGCGTGCTGTGGAGCAGCATGGTGTTGCCCTTGGGGGCCGCACCCTTGGCGTTGAGCCATACCGAGATCGGTTTGTTCGGCCTCGCAGGCATTGCGGGCACTTTGGCTGCCTCGCGGGCTGGCCGGTTGGCCGATAAAGGGTTGGGGGAACGCACTACAGGCCTGGCGTTGGCGCTGTTGACGCTGTCGTGGCTGCCAACGGCCTTCGTCGGGCAATCACTGGTGGCCTTCACGCTTGGGGTGTTGATGCTCGATTTTGCTGTGCAGGCGGTGCATGTCACCAACCAGAGCCTGCTGTTGGCCGGGCGCGGCGAGATGGCCAGCCGGCTGATCGGCGCCTATATGTGCTGCTATTCGATTGGCAGCGGGCTTGGCGCGGTGCTGGCGAGCTGGATGTATGCCCGGTGGGGCTGGGGCGCGGTATGCGCGCTGGGGATGGGGATCAGTGCCGTAGCGCTGGGCTACTGGCTGTGGCTACAAACAGAAAGGGCGGCCTCGGCCGCCCTGCATCGCAGTGGTCAGAACTTGTAACCAAGGCCGACCATGTAGACCCATGGGTCGACTTCCACGTCGACCTTGGTCTTGCTGTAGCCCAGCGCGCTCGGGCCGTCGACGCTGGCTTTGGTGTCGATATCGACGTACCAGACCGAGGCGTTGATCAGCAGGTTGTCGGTGAGCATGTAGTCCATGCCCAGCTGGCCGGCGATGCCGACCGAATCCTGCAGCTTGAGGTTGCTGAAGCCCTGTTGCTTGCGCTCGCTGCTCAGGTCTTCGTCGAAGAACAGCGTGTAGTTGATGCCGATGCCAGCGTACGGCTGGAAGCGCGAATTAGGCTCCATCGGGTAGTACTGCAGCGACAGGGTCGGTGGCAGTTGCTTGATGTCGGCCAGCTTGCCGTCCAGGCCGCCGCCCAGGCCTTTGACGCCCACGGTGTGCTGGAATGGCGTGGCGGCCAGCAGCTCAAGGCCGATGTGGTCGGTGAGCATGTAGGCGAAGGTCAGGCCCAGTTGGGTGTCGCTGTCCAGAGTAGCCTTGGTGCCCGACACCTTGTTGCCGTCGAACTTCAGGTCGCCGCTGCTTTCGTTCGGGGCGGTGGTGATGGCGCCTGCGCGCAGGATCATATCCCCCGCCTGGTAGGCGTGGGCGGCAGGGGCGGCGAGCGCTAGGGCCACAAGCGAGGCACCGAGCAAAGACTTGTTCATGGAAGCTCCCAAAGGACGTTATTAATCAAGTAGTCCAATGGTACGGAGCCGTCTAAACCAATTGTTTGACCCAGCTCAAAGAACTGCGTTCACGAATTCGAAACAGTTCTCACTTCAGCTCATAAACGTATATTTTCTCGGCTTCCATCTGGTACCCGGCGTCGGCCAGCTCGCTGCTGGAGGCTCTAACTTGCATCTTTCCTTCGATCCAGTAGGGCTGATAGAGGTCTTCGACGCGCACGCCCATCTCGCTGAAAATATGCACGATCTGATTGGAGGGCGGTGGCGGCACATGGATACATGCGCCGTAGTAGGGCACCAGCAAGAATTCAGTGGTGCGGCCTTCTTCGCTGACTTCCAGCGGCACGATGTAGCCAGGTAGCTTGATCTGCTGGCCGTCCAGGCCTTTGACCACAGGCGCATCGGGCGCTTGCTGGCGCGCCGGTGGCGCTGATTCTGCGGACAGCGCATTGCTTAGCTGCGACATGTCATGCAGCGGTGCGAGCTGCGGCGGGATGACCGGCGTGCCTTCGGGGATCAGCGCAGGCCAGTCGAGTTCGCGGGGTTCTGCGGCCCAGCAAGGTGAAGCCAGCGCGAGCAGCAGAAGAGCGAAGACAGGCAGTGTTCGTGCTGGCCTTTTCGCGGGTGAACCCGCTCCCACAGGGTACGGTGCAGCCCTTGTGGGAGCGGGTTTACCCGCGAAGAGGGCGGAGAGGTTTCTGATCATTGCCCGTACTCAAAGGTGAATCGACAAGCCATCGGCCAGCGACTGCCGATAGGCGCGCCAGGCCGGCACGCTGCCCATCAGCAGTGCTGCGCCGAGGATGATAGCCAGCAACGTCCACTCGTGCGCGCTGGGCCAGGCCAATGGCAGGTACAGGCCGTAGTTGGCTTGCACGTAACCCTGGGCCACGGCGATGCAGGCGTACAGCAGGCCCAGCCCGGCGACGATACCTGCTGTGGCCAGTGCCAGCGCTTCAAGTACCAGCAGCCCGGCAATGTGCCAGGGGCGGGCACCCACCGAACGCAGGATCGCCATCTCCCGGCGGCGCTCGTTGAGGCTGGTGAGAATTGCCGTGAGCATGCCGATCAGGCCGGTCAGCACGACGAACAGCGAAACCACGAACAGCGCCTGCTCGGCCGTGCCCATCAGGCTCCACAGTTCCTGCAGCGCCACCCCGGGCAAAATGGCCAGCAGCGGCTCGTTGCGGTATTCGTTGATTTCGCGCTGCAGGCTGAAGGTGGCGATCTTGTTGTTCAAACCGAGCATGAACGCGGTGATCGCCGCCGGCTGCAAGTCCATGCCGCGTGCCTGTTCGGCGCTGATGCGCCCGGCGCCACGGGCTGGCACGCCGTTGTGCCAGTCGACGTGGATCGCTTCCATGCCCGCGAGGCTGATGTGCAGGGTGCGGTCGACCGGCGTGCCGGTGCGCTTCAGTACACCGACCACGGTAAACGGTTTGTCGTCATGCTTGACCAGGCTGATTGCCGCCACGCCATGCGCCAGCACCAGTTTGTCGCCAAGCTTGTAGTGCAGTGCATCGGCCACTTCTGCGCCGAGCACCACCTCGAACGGATCATCGGCAAACTCACGGCCCTGGCCCAGCTCCAGGTGTTGCCGGCGACCGTACTGGTAATGGCTGAAGTAGTCGCCGGTGGTGCCCATCACCCGGTAGCCGCGGTGCGAGTCGCCGAGCGAGATGGGGATCGCCCATTTCACCCGTGGGTCCTGGGCGTAGTGCTGGTAACTGTCCCAACGGATGTTGTTGGTGGCGTTGCCGATGCGAAATACCGAATACAGCAACAGGTTCACCGAACCCGAGCGCGCGCCGACGATCAGGTCGGTACCGCTGATGGTGCTGGCGAAGCTGGCGCGGGCTTCGGTGCGCACGCGCTCGACGGCCAGCAACAGGCACACCGACAAGGCGATGGCGAAGGCGGTAAGGAAGGCGGTGAAACGGCGGTTGGCCAGGCTGGCCAGGGCAAGGCGAAGCAGGTACATCAGGCCTCCCGGGGCTTGGCGGCGCGGTTAAGCTCGGCCAGGGACAAATGACGGTCGAACAGCGGAGCCAGGCTCTGGTCATGGCTGACGAACAGCAGGCTGGAACCGGCCGCCCGGCACTCCTCGAACAGCAGGCGGATGAACGCTTCGCGGGTGTCGGCATCCAGCGCCGAGGTCGGCTCGTCGGCGATTACCAGCTCTGGCTGGCCAATCAGCGCGCGGGCGGCGGCGACGCGCTGCTGCTGGCCGATCGACAGGCTGCCGGCACGGCGCGCGAGCAGTGCAGGGTCGTCCAGGCCCAGGTGCGCGAGCAGCTCGGTGGCGGCCTGGTCGACGCTGCCATGGCGCTGCCGCGCACGTTCGGCGCGGCTGCGCGAGAAGCGGCAGGGCAGCTCGACGTTCTCGCGCACCGAGAGAAACGGCAGCAGGTTGAACTGCTGGAAGATGTAGCCGGTGTGGTCGACCCGGAAGCGGTCTCGGGCACCTTGGCCCATTTGCGCAAGGTCGTGGCCCAGCAACCGGACGCGGCCCTGGCCCGGCAGGTTCACCCCGCCCAGCAGGCCCAGCAGCGTGGTCTTGCCACTGCCGCTGGGGCCCTTGAGAAACAACGCCTCACTGGCTTCCAGGCGCAAAGCCGGAATCTCCAGCAGTGGCGGCTGGCCTGGCCAGGCGAACACCAGGTCTTGCAGTTCGATCAGCGGCTGGCTCATTCAGAACGCGACCACGGCCTTGGCAGGTGAGGTTTCCACGCCTTTCTGGCCGTTCGGGCCGATCAACTGCACGTTGATCTTCTGCGTGGCCGGGAAGGTTTTGAACAGTGGGGTCAGGTCGAGCTGGGTGAGTTTCTCGGGCGCCGAGCAGTTCAGCTGGTAATGGGCGCCGATGTCGCTGTGTGGGTGGCCGTGCTCGTGTTCATCGCCATCGTCATCTTTTGCCGCATCACCGAACAGCGGGCTTTCAAGCTCCTGCGCGTCTTCCTTGCAGCCGGCAGCCGCTGCCAGGCCGAACAGTTTCAGCGGTTGTTCGAGTTGCTGGCGCACGGCGGCAACCTTGGCTTTGTCGGCATCGCTGCTGGCGCTGTGTTCGAAGCCGACCAGGTTCATGGCCGGGCTGTCCAGCTCCAGCTCCAGGGTGTTGCCGTCGAGCACGGCATTGAGCTTGGCCACGCCGTGCTCATGGGCACCGAGCGTACCGTGGGCGTGGTCGTGATCATGGTCGTCGTGGGCATGGGCCACGGCCAGGGGCAGCAGGGCAAAGGGCAGGGCGAGCAGCAGGCGACGCATGGACGACTCCAGGAGCGGGCTGGGAATGATTTGGTAATGTTATAACAACTTTTCTCTATGCCGCCAGCCTGCCTGGCGCAGGTTTCATGTTGCTGTAGCATGGCCCTATTGACCTGCGTGCAAGGAAAACATCGTGAGAATTCGTGGACAGATTGGTGACTGGCCGGTGGACCTGACCATTGAACTGGACCCTGCGGAGTGGGCGCAGTTGGGGCGGCAGCTGGAAGTGCCCGTGGTTGCCGAAGCAGCTTCTGCGCCCGCGCCGGCAGCGCCGCGCCAGGATGACGGGCAGTGGACGGCAGCGCGTGAGGTGCTGCGCCAGGCGGGGCAGATGAACGGACCGGAGCTGCTCGACCGGCTGGAAGGGCTGGCGGGCAGTACTGCGGCCGGCAAGCGGCTGCTGGTGCGGTTGCGGCACAGCAGTGAGGTGAAGGTAGAGAGTGGCGCGGATGCGCCGGTGTATCACTGGATCGGATAGAGATGTTGGCCTGTCCGGGCCTCTTCGCGGGCTTGCCCCGCGAACGAGGGCGAAGCCCTCGCCACAATAGTGAGGTCAGAACATGGCCGAAGACAGCCGGCGGCGATAGACACCTACCAACGGATGATCGCCACCCAGCAACTCGAATACCTGCAGCATCGCCTTCTGCGGCAACCCGTTCTCATAGCCACGGTTACGCTGGAACAGCTTCAACAGCCCATCCAGCGCCGCTTCATACTGCTGGCGCGCCAGTTGCTGGATGCTCAGCTGGTACGCCGCTTCGTCATCCTGCGGGTTCTGCGCCAGGCGGCTCTTCAGGTCGGCGACTTCCGGCAGGCTGGCAGCCTGGCGCAGGAAGGTCAGCTGGGCCTTGGCACCCGCCAGCGCCGCCTTGTGCTCGTCGGTCTTGACCGCGTCCAGCACCACTTCGGCTTCGCCCAATTCACCACGCTCGGCGAGGCAACGGGCATACAGGATCAGCGCTTCGGCATTGCTGTTGTCTTCACCCAGCAGTGCCTTCAGCAAGGCTTCGGCCTCGGCGAAACGGCTCTCGGCGAACAGGCCCTTGGCCTGCTCCAGCGGCGAAGCGGTCGGGGCGGCAGGCATTTGCACATGCGGCTCGAGCATGGCGCGGATGCCGGACTCCGGCTGCGCACCGGCAAAACCGTCAACCGGTTGGCCGTCCTTGAACAGCACCACGGTCGGCAGGCTGCGAATGCCGAACTGGGCGACCACCTGCTGTTCCACGTCGCAGTTGATCTTGGCCAGCAGCAGCTCGCCCTGGTATTCCTCGGTGATCTTGGCCAGCAATGGCATCAACGCCTTGCACGGCGCGCACCACTCGGCCCAGAAGTCCACCAGGACCGGTTTGTGGAAGGAGTTCTCGATGACCAGCTGCTGGAAGTTGGCATCGGTGGCGTCGAAGATGTACGGCTGCTCTGTGCTAGAAGCTTGACTCATCGTGACTCTCGCAAATCGGTGAATGACACCACTATAAAGGCTCGCGGCTGGCGTGGTACAGGCTGACCCGGCGGAATTCGTGCGGTTCGGCCAGGTCGGGCAGGGTCAGTGCTTCGAGCACACCCAGCGGCCGGTATGACGGGTGACTGAAGTCACGTACCCGTGAGTCGGCCACCAGGGCCTGGCGGCCACGGCTGAGGAAGGCATCGAGCAACGGCAGGTTGGCGCGGTCGTAGAGCACGTCGGCTACCAGGATCAGGTCGAAACGGTCGGCCTCTGCAAAGAAATCATGGCTGTAGCCCAGCGTCACGCCGTTCAACACGGCATTGGCCTGACAGGCTTGCAGGGCCAGCGGGTCGAGGTCGCAGGCCACCACTTCGGTGGCACCGGCGCGGGCGGCGGCAATTGCGGCAATGCCGGAGCCTGCGCCAAAATCCAGCACGCGTTTGCCGGCGACCCACTCAGGGTTCGCTGCCAGGTAGCGGGCCATTGCCAGGCCGCTGGCCCAGCAGAAGCTCCAGTAGGGCGGTTCTTCTAGAATGCGCCGGGTTTCCTCGCTGCTGAAGGCGCGGTCCATGTTCTGGTCGTCGATCAGCCAGAGTTTGAGCGCACATTCGGGTAGTTCGCTGACCACCAGGCGCGCCTCGCCGATCAGGCTACTGAGAGCCTGTTGCAGGGCAAGCGGCGCCAATTAAGGCGCCTTCTCGAATTGCAGCGGGCCGGTGGCCTGGGTCTGGGCCTGGGAGATTCGCACCGGCGGCAGGTGCATGATCAACTGCCCGGAGTTGCTGGCGCGGCCGCGCAGTTCAACCCGCGCGCCGGCCGGGAAGGCCTCAGGGTTGAAGCGCAGCTGGTAGGGCAAGGCCTGGCCCGTGCCAGTCAGTGTGCTGCTGGCCAGCAGTTGTTGCGGCCGGCCACGATCATCGATGACCAGCAGCGCCAGCTCCACGTCGGCACCGGCGGGGATTGCCATCAATGTGCCGCTCAGCTCGCGCTGGTAGGCCGGCAAGGGGCCGAGCGGCTGGGCCTTTTTCGCCACCTTGGCAGGTGCGGGCGCGGGGGCTTGTTCAGTCTTGGGCCGGTCACTGCCGCAGGCGGTGAGCAGGGCGGCGCAGCACAGCACGGCGAGCGCTCGAAGATGCATGGGGTAGTCCTTCACGGGCAGAATTCAATGGATGTTAACCCCTTTGGCTTGTCTTGCCAGTGGGATGCGCTACCATGGCCCTCCCTTTTTTTGTTGCCTGCCACCATGCACTGTCCCTTTTGCGGTGCCAACGACACCAAGGTCATCGACTCGCGTCTGGTCGCCGAGGGTGAACAAGTGCGCCGCCGCCGCGAATGCGTCGCCTGTGGCGAGCGCTTCACCACCTTCGAAACCGCCGAGCTGGTATTGCCCCGGCTGATCAAGCAGGACGGCACCCGTCAGCCCTTCGACGAAGACAAGCTGCGTGCCGGCATGCAGCGCGCGCTGGAAAAGCGCCCGGTCAGCGTCGAACGGTTGGAAGCAGCCCTTGCGCACATCAAGAGCCGCTTGCGCGCCACTGGCGAGCGTGAAGTCAAGTCGCTGGTGGTCGGTGAGCTGGTGATGGCCGAGCTGCGCAAGCTCGATGAAGTTGCCTACATCCGCTTCGCTTCGGTGTATCGGCGCTTCCAGGACCTCGACGAATTCCGCGAAGAAATCGACCGCCTGGCCCGCGAGCCGGCTAAAGAGTGAGCATGCCGAGCCAGACCGCGATCCTCGACGCCCATTACATGGCCCGTGCCCTGGAGCTTGCCCGCAAGGGTATCTACACCACCCACCCCAACCCGCGCGTGGGTTGCGTGATCGTGCGCGATGGCGAGGTGGTCGGTGAGGGCTGGCACGTGCGCGCTGGCGAGCCGCATGCCGAGGTGCATGCCCTGCGCCAGGCCGGTGAGCGTGCCCGCGGTGCCTGTGCCTACGTGACCCTCGAACCGTGCAGCCACCATGGCCGCACGCCACCGTGCGCCGAAGCGCTGGTGAACGCGGGCGTGGCGCGCGTGGTGGCAGCCATGCAGGACCCCAACCCCCAGGTCGCAGGCCAAGGCCTGCAGCGCTTGGCCGATGCCGGCATCATCGTGGCCAGCGGCGTGCTCGAAGCCGAGGCCCGCGCACTCAACCCCGGCTTTCTCAAACGCATGGAGCATGGCCTGCCGTTCGTCCGGGCCAAGCTGGCGATGAGCCTGGACGGCCGTACCGCCATGGCCAGCGGCGAAAGCCAGTGGATCACCGGCCCCGCCGCCCGTTCTGCCGTGCAGCGCCTGCGGGCCCGCGCCAGTGTGGTGCTGACCAGCGCCGCCAGCGTGCTGGCCGACAACGCGCGGATGACCGTGCGCGCTGCCGAGCTCGGTCTGGATGAAGAAACCACCGCGCTGGCCCTCAGCCGCACCCCGCTGCGTGTGCTGATCGACGGCCGCCTGCGCTTGCCGCTGGAGGCTCCGTTCTTCCAGGCCGGCCCGGCGCTGGTGGTCACCGCCATGGGCGATGCCCCGCGTTATGCCGAAGCCGGCCACGAACTACTTAGCCTGCCCGGCAGTGATGGCCACGTCGATCTGCAGGCGCTGATGCAGGCGCTGGCGGCTCGCGGGGTCAACGAGATCCTGCTGGAAGCCGGCGCCGGCCTGGTCGGTGCCTTTGCCCAGCAAGGCCTGATCGACGAATACCAGCTGTTCGTCGCTGGCACCTTCCTCGGCTCCCAGGCTCGCCCCTTGCTGGACTGGCCGCTGAGCAAGATGAGCGAAGCGCCACGGCTGAAAATCACCGAAATGCGCGCAGTGGGCGATGACTGGCGGGTCACGGCCATCCCTCTGCCGGCGCCCGGCGTATAATGCCGGGCTTGCCCCGCGCAACCCGTTTTTGAGGAAGACCCCATGTTCACCGGCATCATCGAATCCATCGGCACCATTGGCAGCATGACCCCCAAGGGCGGTGACGTGCGCGTCTATGTCGAGACCGGCAAGCTCGACCTGGGTGACGTCAAGCTCGGCGACAGCATTGCCGTCAATGGCGTGTGCCTGACCGCTGTCGAGCTGCCGGGCAATGGTTTCTGGGCCGACGTCAGCGTCGAGACCCTCAAGCGCACCGCCTTCATCGACCTGAAAAGCGGCAGCAAGGTCAACCTGGAAAAAGCCCTGACCCCGACCACCCGCCTGGGCGGCCACCTGGTCAGCGGCCACGTCGACGGTGTCGGTGAAATCATCTCGCGCAGCGATAACGCCCGCGCCATCCAGTTCCGTGTGCGTGCACCCAAGGAGCTGGCCAAGTACATCGCCCACAAGGGTTCGATCACCGTCGACGGCACCAGCCTGACGGTCAATGAGGTCAATGGCGCCGAATTCGAGCTGACCATTGTCCCGCACACCCTGTCCGAAACCATCATGGCCGACTACCGCGCAGGGCGTCGGGTAAACCTTGAGGTCGACCTGCTGGCCCGTTACCTGGAGCGTCTGCTGCTGGGCGACAAGGCTGCCGAACCGAGCAAGGGCAGTGGCATTACCGAAAGCTTCCTGGCCGCCAACGGCTTCTTGAAATCCTGATTGAGAAGGGGGTGCCGCGTGGCGCTCAACAGCATCGAAGAACTGGTCGAAGACATCCGCCAGGGCAAAATGGTCATCCTCATGGATGACGAAGACCGCGAGAACGAAGGCGATATCATCATGGCGGCCGAATGCTGCCTGCCTGAGCACATCAACTTCATGGCCAAGCACGCCCGCGGCCTGATCTGCATGCCGATGACCCGCGAGCGCTGCGAAACGCTCAAGCTGCCGCTGATGGCACCGCGCAACGGCTCGGGCTTCGGCACCAAGTTCACCGTGTCGATCGAAGCTGCCGAAGGCGTCACCACCGGCATTTCCGCCGCTGACCGCGCGCGTACCGTGCAGGCGGCCGCTGCCAAGGACGCCAAGGCCGAGGACATCGTCAGCCCAGGCCACATCTTCCCGCTGATGGCCCAGCCCGGCGGTACCCTGGCCCGCGCCGGCCACACCGAAGCCGCCTGCGACCTGGCGCGCATGGCCGGCTTCGAGCCGAGCGGCGTGATCTGTGAAGTGATGAACGACGACGGCACCATGTCGCGCCGCGCCGAGCTGGAAGTGTTCGCCGCCGAGCACGGCCTGAAGATCGGTACCATCGCCGACCTGATCCACTACCGCATGATCCACGAGCGCACCGTGCAGCGTGTGTCCGAGCAGCCGATCGAAAGCGAGCTTGGCGAGTTCAACCTGGTCACCTACCGCGACGCGGTGGAAGGCGACGTGCACATGGCCCTGACCCTGGGCAAGATCTGCGCCGAAGAGCCGACCCTGGTGCGCGTGCACAACATGGACCCGCTGCGCGACCTGCTGATGGTCAAGCAACCGGGCCGCTGGAGCCTGCGCGCGGCCATGTCCGCCGTGGCCGAGGCCGGCAGCGGCGTGGTGCTGCTGCTGGGCCACCCGCTGGACGGCGACGTGCTGCTGGCGCACATCCGCGAAAGCGCCGGCGACGCCCCGACCAAGGCCCCGACCACTTACAGCACCGTCGGTGCCGGCTCGCAGATCCTGCGTGACCTCGGTGTGCGCAAGATGCGCCTGATGAGTTCGCCGATGAAGTTCAATGCGATATCCGGATTCGATCTGGAAGTTGTAGAATACGTGCCCTCCGAGTGACTTGAGGCGGCGCTTGCGCCCTCACGCTCGAGTCCAAACCCTCCCGAGGCCGCCAGTGCGCGGCCTCGCTCTTGAAGATGAGAACATCGGAATGACCCTGAAGACCATCGAAGGTACCTTCATTGCCCCCAAAGGTCGCTATGCTTTGGTGGTTGGCCGCTTCAACAGCTTCGTCGTAGAAAGCCTGGTAAGCGGTGCCGTTGATGCCCTGGTACGCCACGGTGTCAGCGAAAGCGAAATCACCATCATCCGTGCCCCGGGCGCGTTCGAAATCCCGCTGGTGGCACAGAAAGTCGCCCAGCAAGGCGAATACGACGCGATCATCGCCCTGGGCGCAGTGATCCGTGGCGGTACCCCGCACTTCGAATACGTGGCGGGCGAATGCACCAAGGGCCTGGCCCAGGTGTCCATGGAGTTCGGCGTGCCGGTGGCCTTCGGTGTTCTGACCGTCGACTCCATCGAGCAAGCCATCGAGCGTTCCGGCACCAAAGCCGGTAACAAAGGTGCCGAAGCTGCCCTGTCCGCACTGGAAATGGTCAGCCTGCTGGCGCAGTTGGAGGCCAAGTGATTAGCGACGAAAGCGAT
>Ga0213827_1000887_pt1 | contig 19255 bp, 8 predicted proteins | sample MC6MC0898MG_FD_180669 | JGI IMG/M metagenome (GOLD analysis project Ga0213827, IMG submission 180669) | Enriched soil aggregate microbial communities from Iowa State University, Ames, United States - MC6-MC0898-MG | ecosystem: Environmental > Terrestrial > Soil > Unclassified | place: USA: Iowa...
TCCAGCCCCGGCGCCTGGGCCATGCTCGCCAGGAAATTGCCCAGCCCGGCACGGCGCACAGCCACGCCCTTGGGTTTGCCGGTGGAACCGGAGGTGTAGATCACATAAGCCAGGTGCTCGCCGCCAGCCAACGGCGCGGGGTTGCCGTCACGACCTTGCTCGTCCAGTTGATCCAGCCACCAGCACTCAGCGCCGGCATCCAGCGCCTCAAGTGCGGGCTGCAGCGAGGTCTGGCTGAGCAGCAACGCGGCGCCGCTGTCGTCGAGCATGTGCCGCAGGCGTTCGGCGGGGAATTCAGGGTCCAGCGGCACATAGGCGCCGCCGGCCTTGAGCACCGCCAGCAAGGCCACCAACAGCTGTGGCCCGCGTTCCAGGCACACCCCCACCAGCACGTCCGGTCCCACGCCCGCGGCTTGCAGGCGATGGGCCAAACGGTTGGCCTGGCGGTTCAGCTCGGTGTAGCTCAGGCAGTCTTCGGCCTGGCGCAGGGCTACCGCTTGCGGCACGCGGGCAGCCTGGCGCTCGAACTGTTGCACCAGGTCGAAATCGGTTACCCCGTGGTCGTGGGCCGCACCGGCGGCGAGTACCGCTGCCCGTTCGCTGGTTGCCAGCAACGGCAACTGCCCCAGGCGCTGGCTGGCATCCTCGCTGATCGCCAGCAATAGTTGCTGCAGATGGCCGTCGAGACGCTCGATGGCCGCGCCATCGAAGCGGGCGCGGTCATAGCTGTAGCAGAACGCCAACGCGTCGCCCTGGTTGACCAGCAGCATCAGCGGGTAATTACCCTGCTCACGGCTGAGCAGATTGGAAAAGCGTGGACCGTCGCCCTGGCCACTCAACAACGCGCTGTCGAGCGGGTAGTTCTCGAACACCAGGATCTGTTCGAACAGGCTCTGCCCGCCCTGCCCACCCCAGCGTTGAATGTCATACAGCGCCGAGTGTTCATGCTCGCGCACCGCCAGGCCCAGTGCCTGGACCTGGTCCAGCCATTGCCCGACGGTGAGTTGCGGTTGCGGGCTGGCAACCACCGGCAGGGTATTGATGAACAGCCCCAGTTGCTGCTCGATCCCCGGCAACTCGGCCGGACGCCCGGCGACGGTGGCGCCGAAGGCCACGCACGCCTGACCGGTATAGCGCTGCAACAGCAACAGCCAGGCAGCCTGCAGCAGGCTGCTGAGGGTGACCTTGCGCTGCCGGGCGAATTGGCGAAGGCGCTCACTGGTCGCGCTGGACAGGTGCGCGCGGTGCTCGGCAGTGCCTTGCCCGGGATGTTCCAGGGCAATGGCCGCCGCCAGCGAGGTGGGCGTCTGCAACGGCGCCAACTGCTCGCGCCAGAAGCGCTCGCTGGCGGCCGGATGGCGGCCAGCCAACCAGGCGATGTAGTCGCGGTAGCGCCCCACTGGGGGCGGCAGCGCTTGGCCGGCATAGCGCTGCATCACCTCGGCGAACAGTTGGGCCTGGCTCCAACCGTCGAGCAACAGGTGATGGCAGGTCCAGATCAAGTGATGCCGGCCGCTGCCGGTCTGCACCAGCAGCAGGCGCATCAAGGGTGGACGCAGCAGGTCGAAAGGACGGCGCTCAGTCTCGGCGAGGGCTTCGATATCGCCCGCCTTGACCTCGCTCCACTCCAGCGCGACATCCGCCATGATGACCTGCAACGGCACCCCGCCCGCTGGGCTGACGAAGCCACTGCGCAGCACCCCATGGCTGTCCAGGGCACCTTGCCAGGCGGCACGCAGGCGCTCGGGGTCGAGGCCTTCGGCATCCATGCGCACCTGGTTGATGTAGCTGCCATCGCCCGGTTGATACAGGCTGTGAAACAGCATGCCGTGCTGCATCGGCGACAGCGGATAGAGGTCTTCAACCTGGCTGAGCGGCAGCTCCAGGGCATCCAGTTGCGCCTGGTCAAGGGTCGCCAGGGGGAAGTCCGACGGCGTCGCACCGCCGACGCCGGGCGTCAGGCAATGGGCGACCAGCGCCAACAGTTCGGCCTCATACAGTGCCACCAGTTCGGCCAGCCGTTGCGCGTCGAGTTGCTGGGGGCTGAAGGTCCAGGCCAACTGCAGGCGACCGTCGTTGACCCCGCCGTCGATCGACAGCCAATTGGACAACGGCGCGCCCGGGTCCAGGCTGTCGCCGCAGGGCTCGGTCGCACGGCGCAGCGGGCCTGCGTCGAAGCTGGCATCGAACTGGCCCAGGTAATTGAAGGTGATGCGCGGCACCGGACGCGCCGCCAACTGCGCCCGCACCCCGGCAGGTGCCAACTGTTGCAGCAGGCCGAAACCCAGGCCGCTGTCCGGCACCCGGCGCAGTTGCTCCTTGGTGGCCTTGAGCGATTCGCCAAGGTCAGCGCCCACCTGCAGCCGCACAGGATAGGTAGAGGTGAACCAGCCGACGGTCCGACTCAGGTCCAGGTTGGCCAGATGTTCCTCGCGGCCATGGCTTTCCAGCTCCAGCACCAGTTCGGTCTGCTCGCTCCAGCGCCACCAGGCGCGGGCCAGGGCACACAACAGCAGGTCATTGACCTGGGTGCGATAGGCCGCCGGGGCATCGCGCAGCAACTGGCGGGTCTGGGTTTGGTCCAACTGCAAGGCCAGCGTCACGGCTTCATTGACCGCGGCCGGGCCAGCGTGGCGCGCCCCCGGGAAGCTGGCCGAGACTTCGCCCAGTTGCGCCAGCCACCAGGGCAACTGCGCCAGCACCTCGCTGTGCTGCGCGCGCTGCGCCAGAAAGCCCGTCCACTCACCGAACGCATGGCTGCGCCGCGGCAACGCCGCTGTGCTGTCTGCCAACAATGGCTGCAGGTCTTCGAGCAGGATGCGCCAGGACACGCCGTCCACGACCAGGTGATGAATCGCCAGAAACAGGCGCTGGCCAGCGTCCTGCAGGTCGATCAACACCGCCCGCAGCAGCGGGCCGTGCGCCAGGTCCAGGCTGCGTTGCGCCTGGTTGACGAGCACCGCCAGGGCGTCGGCATCCGCCGCCTCGCGGCTCCAGACCTCGACCCCGGTGGGCGCCGCGTAGGCGCCATGCCAGGTCCCCGCAGCGTTCTGCTGCCAACGCAGGCTCAAGGCATCGTGATGGCCGACCAGGGTATTGAGCGCCTGCTCCAGTTGCGCCACAGACAGCGGCGTTTCCACGGCCAGCAGCAAGGACTGGTTCCAGTGCTGACGCTGGGCCATGGGCGTGGCGAAGAACCTTTGCTGCACCGGCGTCAGCGCGATTACGCCCGGCTGCGGACGTGCAGCGCCTTCGCGTTGCTGGCCCAGGGCCGTGGCCACCTGCGCCAGTTGACGCAGGGTCTGGTAGCGGAACAGATCCCGCGGGCCGACCTGCCAACCCGCCAGCCGCGCTCGGCTGGCGACCTGGATGGCGATGATGGAGTCGCCACCGAGTTCGAAAAAATTATCCTGGGCGTCGATCTCGTCGACCCCCAGCAACTGGCTCCAGATCGTCGCCAGCGCCTGCTCCACCGGCCCTTGTGGCGCGTCCAGGACGCGGACCTTGCGCACCGGCTCCGGCAAGGCCTTGCGGTCGAGCTTGCCGTTGGCGCTCAAGGGCATCTGCGCCAACACGATGATCTGCGCCGGCACCATGTACTCCGGCAGTGCTTCGCCCAAGCGCAGGCGCAGGTCGTCTGCCAGGCCGTCATCGGCAGCCGCGACCACATAGCCAAGCAATTGCTTGCTGCCGGCTGCCGCTTGCGAAACCACCACCACCGCTTCACTGACCGCCGGGTGTTCCAGCAGACGTGCCTGGATCTCCCCCAGCTCAATGCGCAAGCCACGGATTTTTACCTGATGGTCGATACGTCCCAGGTATTCGATCGCACCATCCTCGCGCCAGCGCGCCAGGTCGCCGGTGCGGTACAGCCGGCTGCCCTGGCCGAACGGATCGGCGATAAAGCGCTCGGCAGTCAGCCCGGGACGTCCCAGGTAACCTCGGGCCAGGCCAACGCCGCCGATGTACAGCTCGCCCGGCACGCCTTTGGCTACCGGCAACAATTGCCCATCGAGCACGTACAGGCGCAGGTTGGCGATCGGCCGGCCAATGGGCACGCTGTAAAGGCCCGGCGTGTCATCACAGGCCCAGTGGCTGACGTCGATGGCCGCCTCGGTGGGGCCATAAAGGTTGTGCAAGCCGGCGCGGCTCTGGGCCTGGAAGCGCTGCTGCAGATCAAGGGGCAAGGCTTCGCCGCTGCACATCACCAGGCGCAGGCGCGGACAGTCGGCCAGGGACTCGCAGGCCAGGTAGGCTTGCAGCATGGACGGCACGAAGTGCAGGACGCTGATGCCCTGCCCGGCGATGATCGCCTTGAGCTCAGCCGGGTCGCGATGGGCGCCGGGCGCGGCCATGACCAGGGTGGCGCCGGTCATCAGCGGCCAGAAGAATTCCCACACCGAGACGTCGAAACCAAACGGGGTTTTCTGCAGGACCCGGTCGTGCTGATCGAGGGCAAAGGTGGCCTGCATCCACTGCAGGCGATTGCACAGGGCCGCGTGACTGTTGCCCGCCCCTTTTGGCCGGCCGGTGGTGCCGGAAGTGTAGATGCTATAGGCGAGCTGGTCGGGGTGATTGAGCAGGCTCGGGTCATCCGCCGGGTGCTCGGCAAAGAGCGCGGCGTCACGGTCCAGGCACAGCACTTCGCGATCGCTGGCCGGCAAGCGCGCCAGCAGATGTTCCTGGGTCAGCAGCAGTTGGGCACCGCTGTCCTCGAGCATGTAGGCGAGGCGCTGGTCAGGCTGGTCCGGTTCCAGCGGCAGGTAGGCGCCGCCGGCCTTGAGCACGGCGAGCAGGCCGACCACCATTTCCAGCGAACGCTCGGCGAACACCCCGACCAGGTGCTCCGGGCCCACGCCGCGCGCGCGCAGGTAATGCGCCAGGCGGTTGGCAGCGGCATTCAGTTCGCCGTAACTAAGCTGCCGATCGCCGACGATCAGCGCCGTGGCCTGGGGTGTAGCGAGCGCCTGTGTCTGGAGCAAGACCTGCAAGCACTGTGGCTGGGCGTAGTCGACTGCGGTGGCGTTCCAGCCATCGAGCACCTGGTGGCGCTCATCGGCGTCGAGCAGCGTCAGGTCGCCGATCGCCGCCTCGGGACGCTCGGCGCAGTCGTGCAACAGACGCAGGAAATGCCCGCGCATGCGCTCGATCCGCGCGCTATCGAACAGATCGCTGGCATAGGTGAAGGCGCCACTGAGTCGACCATTGGCGTCTTCCTCGGTATCGAGGCTGAGGTCGAACTTGGCCATCTGCGGCGTAGCCACCTGCAACCGGGCCTGCAAGCCAGGCATGCCGGGGAGTTCAGCACTGTTGCGCTGCTCGTGATTGAACATCACCTGGAACAGCGGGTTGCGGCTCAGGCTGCGCTCCACGCCGAGGGCGTCCACCAGTTCCTCGAACGGCAGGTCCTGGCAGTCCTGGGCGGCGATGACCGTCTGCCGGACCGCGTCGAGCACGGAACGGAATGCCTGGCGCGGCTGCAGCTCGCTGCGCAACACCTGGGTATTGACGAAAAAGCCGATCAGCCCTTGGACTTCCTGACGCTGACGGTTGGCCACCGGCACCCCCACCAGCAGGTCCTGTTGCGCCGTGTAACGGTGCAGCAGGACCTTGAAGGCCGCCAACAACAGCATGAACATACTGCTACCGCTGGCAGCGGCAAGCGCCTTGAGGCGCGCGGTCAGTGCCGGCTCCAGCTCAAAGCCCAGGCTCGCGCCGCGAAAGCTCATGTGCGCCGGGCGCGCATGATCGGCCGGCAGTTCGAGGATCGGCGCACGCTCCCCCAGGGTCTGGCGCCAATAGGCGAGTTGGCGTTCACCCTCGCCGGCTTCCAGCCAATTGCGCTGCCACAACGCGTAGTCGGCATATTGCACGGGCAACTCCGCCAACTGCGGAGCCTGTCCCTGCAAGTAGGCGGCATAACCCTGCGCGAGCTCGCCGAGCAGGATCTGCATCGACCAGCCATCGGAAATGATGTGGTGCAACGCCAGCAACAAGGCGTGACGCTGCTCGCCCAGACGCACCAGGGTGAACTGCAGCAACGGCCCTTGATAGAGGTCAAACGCTTGCCCGGCAGCGTCTTGCAAGGCCGTGGTCAGCGCCGCGTCAGGGTCGGCCATGGCGCGCAGATCGAGGACCGGCAAGGCCACCGCTGCGGGGGCCTGGATCACTTGCGACAGCGCGCCGTCGACCTCGGCAAAGCGGGTGCGCAGGCTTTCATGGCGGGCGACCAGGCTGTCGAGCGCCGCCTGCAAGGCCGCCTCGTCCAGCGCCCCTTGCAGGTGCAGCACGCCCGCCTGGTTATAGGCGGCCGACTCCCGGTCCAACTGCCAAAGGGTCCACAAGCGGCGCTGCGCATACGAGGCCACGACCGCTGCCTGGCTGTCCGGGCGCGGTGGAATCGGCAGGCTTTCAATGCTCATGCCCTGGGACTTGAGCTTTTCACCTAGCTGGCGACGCGCGGCCGGGTCGAGTTCGGCGAAGCGCCGGGCCAGGGCGAGCAAACGATCCGCGACAGTCATGGTGCCTCCACTTCGGCAAACAGATTTTCCAATGCATCCAGGTCACTGCCGGGAGCCTGTTGCAATTCGGCGACCTTGGCGCTGAAGCGCTCGAGGGTTTCGCCCTCGAAGAACAGCCGTAACGGCAGTTCGATGCCCAGTTGTTCCTGCAGGCGCGCGCGCAAACGGGTGGCCAGCAGCGAGTGACCGCCAAGGGCGAAAAAGTTGTCTTGCAGGCCGACCCGCTCGACCCCAAGCGCGTCCTGCCAGACACCGGCGAGGATGCGCTGCAGTTCAGTCTGCGGCGCCTGGTAGGCCTGTTCGACGACGATCTCGGCCGACAGCGCACGCCGGTCCACCTTGCCGTTGGGCATCAACGGCAGGTGTTCGAGACGCACCACAGCGCTCGGCACCAGGTGCGCCGGCAGCCGCTGTGCCAGCTGTGCCGACAGGCGCTCGGCCAGTTGTTCCCCGGCGCTCTCGGCGCGGGCGACCACGAACGCCAGCAGTTGCGCGCCGCTGGCCGTTTGACGAACCACCACGGCCGCCTCGTCGACCCCTTCACACCCCGCCAGGACGGCTTCCACTTCGCCGGGCTCGATGCGGAACCCGCGAATCTTGACCTGGGTGTCGATTCGTCCGAGGAACTCCAACTGGCCGTCGGTGCGCCAGCGCGCCAGGTCGCCGGTGCAGTAGCCACGACTGCCATCGGCAAGCGTCGGGTAGCGTTCAGCGGTCAGGGCCGGGCGATCGAGGTAGCCACGGGTGACCCCCGGTCCTGCGACATACAGTTGGCCAATCTGGCCGATCGGCACCGGTTCCCGTTGGGCGTCCAGCACCAGCACGCGCATCCCTGGTGCCGGGCGGCCGATTGCTACCGGCCCCAGGTCGGCGTTCCAGGCGCTGCACCAGACGCTGCCTTCGGTCGGCCCGTATTCGTTGCTCAACAAGGTCTCGGGCAGTCGTTGCGAATGCCGAGCCACCAAGGCCGGCATGCATGCCTCGCCGGCGACCACCACCACGCGCAGGCGCTGCTCGCCCAGGTGTTCCAGCACTTCGCTGTGCAGGCCGGGCAATGCCAGGTAATGGGAAATCCCCTGCTCACCCAGCAGTTGGGCAATGGCCCGCGGGTCCTTGGCTTGCTCAGGTGTCGGCAGGTGCAGGCAACCACCCTGGCCCAGGGTCCAGAAAAGCCCGGCAACGGAACTGTCGAACGACAGCGACGAGAGCAAGAGGAACGACTCCACCGCCGCCTGGTAGTGGACGAAACGTGCCAGCGTCGAGGCCAGGGCGTTGGCATGGCTGACGGCAACCCCCTTGGGCGTGCCGGTGGAGCCGGAGGTATAGATGACATAGGCCAGGTCATCGCCGGTCACTGTCACTGGCACAGGTGCGTCCGGCCCCTGCCAGACGGCCGAGTCCGGCGCCAGGGACAACACCTGCAGCCCGGCTGGCAGGCGCAGTTCACTGTCGAGGGGGTCCAGGGTCAACAAGCACAACGCGCCGGCATCGGCGAGCATGAAACTCAGGCGCTCGGCCGGGTAGTCCGGGTCCAGCGGCAGATAGGTGCCACCGGCCTTGAGAATCCCCAGCATCGCCACCACGGCGGACAGCGAACGCGGTGCGTACACCCCGACGATCCGTTCACGCCCCACGCCCACGGCCTGCAGGGCATGGGCCAGTTGGTTGGCACGCTGCTCCAGGGTGGCGTAGTCGAGGGTCTGGTCGCCCTGGCGCACCGCCAGTTGGCTGTGCTTGCGGGCAACTTGCGCCTCGAACAGACGGTGCAGGAGCCCCGGTGATGCCAGGGGCATCTGCGGCCCCTGCTCGAAGGCGGCGATGCGCATCCGCTCCGAGGCTCCCAGCACGCTGACCTGGGCCAGGCGCTGATCGAGATCGCCGAGTGCATCACCGGCAAACACCCCGAACTGCTCCAGCCAGAGGGCTGCCACCGCAGGTTCAAGGCGCTCGGCGGCGTGCTCCAGGCGCAGCATCCGGCCTTCCCGGCCCAGGCTCAGCACTGGCCAATCATGGGCATCGAGTTCGACCTCGATACCCGCCACCTGCCGACACTGCGCGCTGAAGCCAAAGCCGCCGTCTCTGTCGAGCCCGGCCACGGCAGCCTCGTCCAGGCACTCCAGCCAGGAGCGTGCCTCGTCCAGGCGCCCACGCAGATCCTCAAGCGTACGGACCAGGCTGGTTTCGAAGGGATACAGCAGATTGATCGGCAGGCGACGCTCGAAGCGGCCGAGAATGCCTTGCACCTGCTCGTTGCGCCCCTCCAGGGTCACCGTCAGGCTCACCTGTGGCTGCTCGGTCAAGCGGCACAGGAAACCGCCCCAGAGGCACAGCAGCAGGTCGTCGGCCGGCATGCCCAGCGCTGCGGCGCGGCGGTCCAAGGCGTGCAGCAACTCGTCCGCCGGCACCCGCAACGGCTCGACCCGGCTGGCCTGCACGTCCCGTTCGAACGGCAACGGCCCCCTTGGCAATGCGGCTTGTTGCACCCCGCGCCAATAGCTCGCGCCTTGCGCGCCGAGGTCGGCAGCGACCAGTTCAGCTTGCCAGGTGGCGTAGTCGATGTACTGCAAAGCCTCGTCATCGGCGGGCGGCAAGTGGCTGCTGTAACCCTGGCGCAGCTCCTCGCCCAATTGCTGCAAGGCCTGGGCATCGACGCTGGCCAGGGACGCACCGAGCAGCACCACGAAGCCGTTGCCATCACTGGCCTCTGGCACCACGGCGGCGGCGAACGCGACCTGCTCCAGCGCCGCGCGTACCACCTCGGCGGCCTCCCCCGCCAGCGCCGGATACAACGGCGACCGGACCTCCTGCTCCACCGCCTGCACCGGGCGGCGCAAACCGTCGATTCGCAGATAGCGAGTACGCAGGACTTCATGGCGCAGTTGCAGCTCAGCGAGCACGGCGCGCAGCCGCGACGGCTCGCAAACGGCGGCGATTGACACACGGACCAAGGCGTTCAAGGGCCGACCGAGACGGTCCTGGCGGCTGAGCACGGCGCCTTGCTGTGCGCAAAGAGGGAAAGCTTCTGGGTGGGCAGGCAGTTGCATGTAGGGGAACCTCAATCGAGTGCCAGGTCGGCGCTTTTCTGGGCAATTGCCATCGCGGTGAGAATCTTGCGCGGGCCAGTGAATGCATTGCGGGCGTGCAGCGACAGCATGTTGTCCAGCAGGACCACGTCGCCTTGGTGCCAGGGGAATTCGACCATCACGTCGCGGTAAGCCTGTTGCAGGTGGCGGATGGTTGCGTCGGGAATCACCGCGCCGTCGCCGAAGAAGGTGTTCTGCGGCAGATCCTCGGGGGCGAACTCGCTGATCAATGCCGCGCGCAGGGTTTCAGGCAGGGTCAGGGCATTGAAGAACGTGCCATGGTTGAACCACAGCTCTTCGCCGCTGCGCGGGTGGCGGACGATGGCCGGCCCCACTTGCCGGGTGCGCAGGCGGTTGCCGCTCTTCCATTGCGGCTCGATACCGATGCGCGCGCAATACGCCTCGACTTCCCCACGGTCCTCGCTCTGGAACACGGTCTGCCAGGGCAGCCCCATGCCGTCGCCGTAGTTGCGTACGTACATGATCCGGCGCTGGCGAAATTCCTCGCGCACCGCCGGGTCGATGCGTTGCAGCAACGCGCGGGTATCGCCCAAGGGGGTTTCGCCACCGGTCAGCGACGGCAGGTCGCAATAGAAGTACAGGTGCAGCGGAAACACCGGCGAATAGGAGTGCTCGTTGTGGGGGAAGATCCGTTCGTTGCTCGGATAATCGGTGGAGCTGTAGATGTTGAACTGGCGGGTCACCTGGGTCCGTGGCGAGGCCCGGAACAGGTACTCGAGCGCCCCGCCGGAGATCGCCTGGACGCAGCGGTCGAACCCATCGATGCCATCCACGTCAAATCCGCGCAGGAGGATCGCGCCGTGCTCCAGCAGACGTGCCTCGATCAGCTCGCGGTGCTGCCCCAGCCATTCCACCAGGTCGGTACCGGCGAACCGTGGCCGACACAACAGCGGCAGCCTGTGCCCTTCGAGCAGGGGCGCGAACACCACCCGTTCCTCCTGGGTTGCGGTGATGCTTCTGCGTGCCCGACCCATGGTCGGCAGTGCGGTGACTTTGGCCTCGCTCATCATTGCTCCTGGACACTGTGCGGTTGAATGGACGGCTGCGCAGCGCGCCGGCGCATCGGGCGCTGGCTGGCGAGCAGGGTCTGGCGCTGCTGGCTATCCACCGCGCGTGCCTCACGCCGCACCTGGGCGGCGGCTTCCAGCAGGTCGGCCTGGGTCAGCGCAGCCTTGCCCAGCCAGCAGTCGAGTACGGCCTGGATCTGCGCGAACAACTGGGCGATTTCACCAGGCTGGAACAGCCCTTCGGGCGTCTCGAAGCGCGCTTCGAGACGGCTGGCACTGCTGTAGAAGCCGAGGATCAGGTCCAGCTCGGCCGCCTGCTGACCGGCGTCGAACCCTTGCACGCGCACATCGCGCAGACGGGGCAGCGGTGGCTCGCCTTCCTGGTAATTGAGCTTGATGCTGAAGAACGGCGAGCGACCGGCCCGACGCGGTGGGCGCAGCGCCGCCACCAACTGCTCGAAGGGCAAATCCTGGTGCCCTGCGGCGCCCAGCACCACGCCCCGGCACTGCTCCAGCAGCGCATCGGCGCTGGCGGCCAGGTCCAGATCGACCTGCAGCACCAACTGATTGATGAAGAACCCTACCAACGGCTCGGTGGCCGGGTGACTGCGGTTGGCGATGTCGCTGCCCAGGCGGATACGCGACTGACCACTCTGCTCGCGCAGGCTGACCGCGAACGCAGCCAGCAGGAGCATGAACGGCGTGACTCCGCGCGCCCTGGCGAAATCACGCAGGGCGCTGGTTTGCACGCCACTGAAGGTGAAGTGTTCACCGACTGCCATCGCGTGCTTGTCCCGGGGCCGCTGCCCATGCAGCTCCAGCCAGCTCTGCTCGCCGGCCAGGGCTTGGCGCCAGTAAGCCAACTGGCGGGCATGCTCGGGACCGGCCAACAGCTGACGCTGCCAGCGGGCGAAGTCGCCATAGCCCACCACCAGCGCTGGCAGCTGCGCGTCGATACCCGTTAATTGGGCGGTGTAGAGCACTTCCAGTTCAGCCACCAGGTTGCGCATCGACCAGCCATCCACCGCAATGTGATGGGTGGTCAGCAACAGTACGTGCTCGCGCTGATCCAGACGCAGCACGCACACCCGCTGCAGAGGCCCGGTGCTCAGGTCGAACGGTTGCCGGGCGTGTGCCGCGGCGCGCTGGCGGGCGTGGGCCAGACGCTGCTCGGGCGGCAGGTCGGCGAGATCCTCGACGGCGAACTCCAGCGCCAGGGCTTCCTGCAGCAACAGTCGTACCCCCTCGCCCTGCGGAGCAAAGGTGGTGCGCAATACCCCATGGCGCTGCTGCAGCGCGTCGAACGCAGCTCGCAGCGCAGCGACCTCCAGCGGACCCCGCAGGTGCAGCGCCAGCGGCACGTTGAACACCGAGCTGTGCGGCTCAAGTTGCCAGGCGAACCACAAGCGCTCCTGGGCATAGGACGGCAGCAGCTCATCCGTTTCGCTTGGACGCAGGACAGGCTGGGCCTGGCCGGCAGCGGCCTCGGCCAGACAGCGTGCAAAACCCGCCAGTTGGGGATGGTCGAACACGCTCGCCAACGGCAGATTCACCCCCAGGCGCTCCCGCAGGCGCCCGACAATCTGCGCGGCAGCAATGGAGTTGCCACCCAGGGCGAAGAAGTTATCGTCGCCAAAGATCTGATCCTGCCCCAGCACCTCGCTCCAGACCGCCGCGACCAGGCGCTGATGCTCGTCAACCAACGCCTGGCCCTCGCGCACCAGCGGCTGGTCGTTGCGCCGCAGATGGAAGCAATCCAGCTCCGCGCGCTCGAGCATCTGCCGGCAGGCAGAGCGCTGCAGTTTGCCGCTGGAGGTCTTGGGCAGTTCTCCGGGGTTGAGCAAGGCAATCCACACCGGCGTCTGCTGACAAGCATCCGCCACCACTCGGTCGATTTGCGCACACAGCTGGGCGGCACTGATCTTGCGCTGGGTGGTGCGGCCGATCTCGACCGCGATCCCGATACCCTCGCCGTCGGCCTGCTCGACCACGAATGCCGTGACCCGACCCTTGCGCGCACCCTCGACGTTGTATTCGACGGCGCGCTCGAGGTCCTGCGGGTAAATATTCTGGCCACGGACAATGATCATGTCCTTGAGGCGCCCAGTGATGAACAAGCGGTTTTCCCGCAGGAAACCCAGGTCGCCGGTGCGCAGCCACGTGCGTCCTTCGCGCACGACAAACGCCCGCGCGCTTGCCTGCGGGTTGCGCCAGTAACCGCGCGCGACGCTGTCGCCGCTGGTCCAGATCTCGCCGATGTGGCTGTCGGGCTGGATGGCGCCGGTGTGCGGATCCACCAGCATCACCTGCAGCCCTTCGTGCAGGATCCCGCTGCTGACCAGCAAGCTGCCCTGCCCCGGCTCGGCGCGGTGTTCGCCCAGCGCATGACTGTCGAAACTGGCGCTGACGAAGTGCTCCGCAGCGGTGGTGCCGGTGACGAACAGGGTGGCCTCGGCCAGTCCATAACAAGGCAAGAAAGCCGCCGGATTGAACCCGCAAGGGGCGAAGTGCCCGGCGAAGGCTTGCAGGCTGTCCTGGCGCACCGGCTCGGAACCGGAAAACAGCACGCGCAGGCAGCTCAGGTCGAGCTTGGCCAGCACGCTCTGATTGACCCGTTCGGCGGCCAGGCGGAAGGCGAAGTCCGGGGCACCGCTGTGGGTTGCGCGATAATCGCTGATCGCTTCGAGCCAGCGCGCAGGACGCTCGACGAAGTGCCGTGGCGACATCAGGACCAGGGTCGCGCCGCGATAAACCGAGAGCAACAGACAACCGATCAGCCCCATGTCGTGGTAAAGCGGCAACCAGCTGACGAAGGTGTCGTCTTCCTGCAGGTCGAAGCAACCGAGCATCATCTGCTCGTTGGCGACCAGGTTGCCGTGGCTGACTTCCACGCCCTTGGGGGTGGCGGTGGAGCCGGAAGTGTATTGCAGGAAAGCAATGTCCTGGCTGGCCGGATGCCGCACCTGCCAGTTGGCGCTGCCCTCCAGCGCCAGTGCATCCAGTGCGTCCACCGACAGGGTGGTCGGCAATGCCTGGGCGAAGGCCTGCACCAGCGACTCGCGCAAATGCTCCTCGGTCAGCACCAGGCTGGGCTGGGCATCGTCGAGGATCGAACGCACCCGGCTCAGTTCGTACTGGCGCAACGACTCGGGCGGCAGTGCCGGCACGGCGATGATGCCCGCGTACAGGCAGGCGTAGAACGACACGACATAGCTCGGACCGCTCTGCATCAGCAGCAGCGCTCGCTCACCGACGCCGGCATGGCGTGACAGGACTGCCGCCAGCTCGCGAGCCCGGCGGTCGAGTTCGGCATAGGTCAGCGTCAGGCGCTGCGCTTCGCCGTCGAGGAGAAAATGCACCGCCGGCTTGTCAGCGCGCCGGACTGCGTGCGCGCTCAGTGCATCAACCAGAGACGTAGGGAGGACTGTCATGTCGCACCTTTGCAAAGAAAGTGAGAGTCAGGGCGGGCACCGGCACCACCAGGCAAGGTGGCCGCCAGGCAGGCAAACAGGTGCTCAAGCACCGCCCGCTCCTGTTCCTGGATGAAGAAGTGACCACCGGCGAACAGTTCGAGGCTGAAGTCATCACCGGCATGCTCGCGCCAGGCCAGCAGTTGCGCCTGGCTGGCACGATCCTCGGCGCCGGCCAGCACATGCACGGGACACTGCAGGGGTGCCGTCGGCTGATAGCGATAACGCCCGCACAGGAGGAAGTCGGCACGCAGCACAGGCAGCGCCAGGCGCATCAGTTCGGGGTCTTGCAGGGCTTCCATGGGCGTGCCTTGCAGGGAGGCCAACTCGGCCAGCAGTTGCTCATCGCCCAGGGGTTGGCGAAAGCGCAGGTAGTCGCGGTGCGCGGGGGCCGAACCGCCGGACACCAGCAATGCACGAGGCGGCGGCAAGCCCTGCGCACGCAAGGCACAGGCGAGCTCGAACGCCAGCAGCGAGCCCATGCTGTGGCCGAACAGTGCGTAATGCCGATAGGTTTCACCGCGCAGCTCGCGGGCCAGTTGCGCGGCCAGGTCGACCAGGTCGGTCGCCAGCGGCTCGCCAGCACGGCAGCCCCGCCCCGGCAGTTCGAGCGGTCGAATATCCAGCCAGGCCGGCGCGCTACGGCGCCAGCGCGCATAGTTCATGGCACTGGCGCCCGCGTAGGGCAGGCAGAACAGGGTCAGCAAAACGCTCACCGGCCGGCCTGCCCGTCCATGTGCTGACGCAGACTGAGGGGGCGCATGTCGGTCCAGACCGACTCGATGTAGTCCAGGCAGTCTTGCTTCAGACCGCTTTTCCCCGCCTCACGCCAGCCCGCTGGCACCGCCTTGTAGTCGGGCCACAACGAATACTGCTCCTCTGCGTTGACCAGTACTTTGAACGTTGCATCTTCGCGGTCGAAAGCCATTTGCAATTCCTCGATCTGTGGAGTCAATGCGACGGGCATGAGGCCCTGTCTCGCGGTTTCCTAGATCGACGAATGACGGAGAAATAACTTCAGAGGCTGCCTGGCCGTTGATTTTGACCGGGAGGAAGATTGAATTAGGGAGTTGTTGCAAATAGTTCTTAATAGTATTAGATTTTTCACCCTCGCTGGCGTACTACCAAGAATTCATCAGGTGCCTCATGCAAAAAATCGATGCAGCCAGAAGTGGTTCCCCCTTGCTTGAGGTGTTTTATGACCAGCGTTCACGCCTGATCGGTCTCGCAGCCCGGATCACCGGGTGCCGCAGTCACGCCGAAGACATCGTTCATGAAGCCTTCATGAAGGTCGACGATGCGGGTGACAACGAGCAGATCCGTTCCCAGGCGTCCTACCTCACTCGCGTCGTGCGCAATCTGTCGATCGACCATTACCGTCGGCGCCAGTTCGAGGAACGCCTGATATGCCAGGACAGCGATAGCAACGAGGCGCCCGCACACCATGCCGAGACACCCGAAGCCCTGGTCTCCGACCAGCAACTGCTGGAACGGGTATGCGGCGCGCTGGCCGACCTTCCCGAGCGCACCCGCTATGTCTTCGAGATGTGCAGGATCCATGGCATGAAACAGAAGGACATCGCCAGGGACCTCGGCGTGTCCGCCCCCCTGGTCAGCGCCATGATCCGCGAAGCCCTGCTGCATTGCCGGGAAAAAGCCCTCTAGCGGTATTACCAATTCCGATGAACGTCCTGCGGCCCCGATTCCTGTAGCAGCTGCCGAAGGCTGCGTTGGGTTGCGTAGCGACCCCCAGCGGATGTATTGCCAAGTTGAATGAACGTCCTGCGGCCGTTGACGCAGCCTCGCAGGCTCGACAGCTGCTACAGATTTGTCTTGCGCAAAATCAAAAACGCCCCGACAGGTCGGGGCGTTTTTATCTCACCTTGCGTCGCCGCAAAACCCTACCAGCTGGCAGGCAACCAACCCAGGGCCGCGCAGATGGCGTAGGCCATGCTGATCAGGTACAGCACCACCACCGTGACCTGGATCAGCGGATGGGCAATCCAGCCGCATTGCCAGGCCGGGACGATGTCGCCGTTCTTGCGCGCCGAACGCAGCATCAGGATCGGCATGATCGACAGGATCACCCCGCTGAACACCCCGGCAAAGTACAAGGCGCTGACGAAGCCGACCATGCCGCTGTAGGCCAGGATAAACGGTGGCACGCAGACAATGGCCAGGACCATCAGGCGGGTCTTGGGGTTGCTCTCCGAGCCCAGGCTCTGGAACTTGTCGAAGATGTTGGTCAGGAAGCTGCCACCCAGGCCCCAGTAGGACGTCATCATCGCGCACAGGGCAAAGGTGTTGGCGGTGTAGAACGCCCACTGCCCCAGCGCCTGGCCCCAGGCCAAGGTCGCCACTTCACTCTGGTTTTCCAGGCCGGTCAGGGCGATCACCGACATCGGCACCATTGCCAGCAGGATGAAGGTAATCAGCATCCCGGTGATCACCGCCAGCGGCAGGCGCTTGGGCGCGTGGCTGAAGCCGCGAGCCATTTCCGGGACCACGTACTGGGCCGAGAAACAGAACACGGCAATGTTGAACACCGGGATCATGTAGACCCAATCGCCTTCCAGCAGGTTGGCAAACCGGGTGTTGTCGTGGACCAGCGTGGCAATGACCAGCACCAGGGTCATGCTGAGCATGCCGATGCTGATGAACTTCTCACCCTTGCCGATGGCCTTCAGGCCCAGGTACAGCACCAGCGCCGCGGGCAGGAAGAACAGCAGGCTGCCGAGTGCCGGGCTGATCCCGAAAAATTCGCTGAGCACCTTGCCGCTGCCGCTCATGTAGGCCACGAGCGCACCGATGCTGTTGACCGCCACCGAGAGGAAAATTGCCCAGGCCCCAATGGAACCGACGTAGCGCTGGGCCAGGCCACTCAATTGGTGGTGACGGCGAGTGCGCAAGGCGGTTTCCGAGACATACAGCATGGAGATGGTGGTGAAGATGCCGGCGACCGCCAGCCAGAACAGCAGCGGCATGTAGCCGGCCTTGCGGCTGGCGTAGGCCATCGACAGCACGCCGGCGCCGATGTTGGTGCCGACAATCATTGCCACCGCCTCGACGAAGGTCAGGCGTTTGACTTCCAGCCCGGAAGACTCGGCATGGCTCGCCTCGTGTGGCTCGTCGGCCACGGCGTAAGGGGTCTTGCTCATGAACAATTCTCGCTATTTATAGTTATTGCAGAATCCACGCAGCGTTCGTCATCAAAGCACTGCATGCAGTAAAACCTTGAACGGCGCGCAAAATATCACACATGGTGTTCGGAATAACACCCATGAGCGCTTATTCATTGGTCTAAGATGCCCGGAATAGAGCAGTTGCTGCTTTCAGGGGCTGGCCATGGGCGGGATTTACGGGCTGTGGCGCCATCAATGAGATTGATAGCAACCTAACAAAAGCCTCAGGCTAGAGGGCTGCCCCAAGGCTTATATCATTCCGAATGATAGTTACCTTTGCTTCATTCGATTCGTGAGAAAGAGACTCGCCGAGCATCATCCGCCCATCTCAATACATTGGCGGATCTATCCATGGAACAGTCTCTCAAACATTTGCGCTTGCCCTTGGCCGCCCTCGCCGTGCTGGTGATGAGCGCCTGCGGCAAGACCCCGGACTCGGCCGCCACCATGCCCGCAGCCAAGGTCAGCGTGGCCAAGGTGCTGGAGCAACCGGTCAACGAGTGGGATGAATTCACCGGGCGCCTGGAAGCGCCGGAAACCGTGGAAATCCGCCCGCGGGTGTCCGGCCAGATCGATGAAGTGGCGTTCACCGAAGGCGCCCTGGTGAAAAAGGGCGACCTGCTGTTCCAGATCGATCCGCGCCCGTTCCAGGCTGAGGTCCGCCGCCTCGAAGCCCTGGTTGCCCAAGGCCGCGCCAATGCCACCCGCAGCGAAAACGAAGCCCAGCGTGGCGAACGCCTGCGCACCAGCAACGCGATATCCGCGGAACTCGCCGACTCGCGCACCAGCGCCGCCCAGGAAGCCCGGGCCGCCGTGGGCGCGATCCAGGCGCAACTGGACCTGGCCCGGCTGAACCTGAGCTTCACCCGCGTCACCGCCCCCATCAGTGGCCGCGTCAGCCGCGCCGAGATCACTGCCGGCAACCTGGTGACCGCCGATGTCACGCCGCTGACCAGCGTGGTTTCCACCGACAAGGTCTACGCCTACTTCGACGCCGATGAGCGGGTGTTCCTCAAGTACAGCCAGCTCGCCCGCCAGGGTCAACGCGGCCAGACCACCCCGGTGTACCTGGGCCTGTCCAACGAAGACGGCAACCCGCACCAGGGCCAGATGAACTTCATGGACAACCAGGTCAACCCCAAGACCGGCACCATTCGCGGTCGCGCGGTGTTCGACAACAGCAAGGGCGAATACACCCCCGGCCTCTACGCACGCCTGAAACTGGTGGGCAGCGGTACCTACTCGGCGGTGCTGATCACCGACGAAGCGGTGGGGACCGACCTGGGCAAGAAGTTCGTGCTGGTGATGGATGGCGACACGTCGGTGTACCGCGCCGTCGAACTGGGTCCGAAGATCGAAGGCCTGCGCATCGTGCGCAGTGGCCTGAACAAGGACGACACGATCATCGTCAAGGGATTGCAACGGGTGCGCCCAGGCTCGCCGGTCACCCCTGAAGTGGTGCAGATGGCCAGCCAGGAAACCCTCGCCGCCCTCGCCCAACAACGCCAGGCGCTTGAAGCCAGCAACCTGCCCCAAGTGGCGCCCGCCAAGGGTGCGCCGGGTACGGCTGTGAAGCTCGCCGCTGCGACTCCACGCGGTTAAGGGATACAGACTCCAATGAATTTTTCCCAGTTCTTCATTTCACGGCCGATCTTTGCCGCCGTGCTGTCGCTGCTGATCCTGATCGCCGGCAGCATCTCGCTGTTCCAGTTGCCGATCAGCGAATACCCGGAAGTGGTACCACCGACCGTGGTGGTGCGCGCCAACTTCCCCGGGGCCAACCCCAAGGTCATCGGCGAAACCGTCGCCGCGCCCCTGGAGCAAGCCATCACCGGCGTCGAGAACATGCTGTACATGTCCTCGCAGTCCACCGCCGACGGCAAGATCACCCTGACCATCACCTTTGCCCTGGGCACCGACCTGGATAACGCCCAGGTCCAGGTGCAGAACCGTGTCACCCGTACCGAGCCC
>Ga0213827_1000892_pt1 | contig 19210 bp, 13 predicted proteins | sample MC6MC0898MG_FD_180669 | JGI IMG/M metagenome (GOLD analysis project Ga0213827, IMG submission 180669) | Enriched soil aggregate microbial communities from Iowa State University, Ames, United States - MC6-MC0898-MG | ecosystem: Environmental > Terrestrial > Soil > Unclassified | place: USA: Iowa...
TCTTCCTCGCGGTGGCGGCAATGTACCTGGTGATCACCAGTGTCTCGTTGCTGGCATTGCGTCACCTTGAGAAGCGCTACTCGGTAGGCGTAAGGGCGGCTGATCTATGATCTTCGACTACAACGTCATCTGGGAGGCACTGCCGCTGTACCTCGGCGGCCTGCTGACCACTCTGAAACTGCTCGGGCTGTCGCTGTTCTTCGGCCTGCTGTGCGCCTTGCCCCTGGGCTTGATGCGGGTGTCCAAGCAGCCGGTCATCAACATGACCGCCTGGCTCTACACCTACGTGATCCGCGGCACGCCGATGCTGGTGCAGTTGTTCCTGATCTACTACGGCCTGGCCCAGTTCGAAGCCGTGCGCGAGAGTATTTTCTGGCCATGGCTGTCGAGCGCGACCTTCTGTGCGTGCCTGGCCTTCGCCATCAACACCAGTGCCTACACCGCCGAAATCATCGCCGGCAGCCTGCGGGCCACGCCCAATGGCGAGATCGAAGCGGCCAAGGCCATGGGTATGTCGCGCTTCAAGATGTACAAGCGCATCCTGCTGCCGTCGGCCCTGCGCCGGGCGCTGCCGCAGTACAGCAACGAAGTGATCATGATGCTGCAGACCACCAGTCTGGCGTCCATCGTGACCCTGATCGACATCACGGGTGCCGCGCGTACCGTCAATGCCCAGTACTACTTGCCGTTCGAAGCCTACATCACCGCCGGCGTGTTCTACCTGTGCCTGACCTTCATCCTGGTGCGCCTGTTCAAGATGGCCGAGCGCCGCTGGCTGGGCTACCTGGCCCCACGGAAACACTGATATGGAACGTATCGATCATCAGTTGCCGTGGAGTCACTTGGGCAGCGAGCGCCATATTTCGGTGTTCCGCTTCGGCACTGGCGAGCGCAAGGCCTATATCCAGGCCAGCCTGCACGCCGACGAATTGCCGGGGATGCGCACGGCCTGGGAGCTGAAAAAGCGCTTGGGCGAACTCGAAGCCCAGGGCGCCCTCAATGGGGTGATCGAACTGGTGCCGGTGGCCAACCCGCTGGGTCTTGGGCAGTTGCTCCTGGGCAACCATCAAGGTCGTTTCGAGGCGGGCAGCGGCAAGAATTTCAACCGCGATTTCGTCGAGCTGAGTGCGCCGGTGGCCGCGCAGCTCGAAGGTCGTCTCGGCGATGATCCCCACGCCAATGTCCAGTTGATCCGCCAGGCCATGAGTGATGCGCTGGCCGCATTGCCCGCGCCCAGCAGTCAATTGCAGGGCATGCAGCGGATCTTGCTGAGCCATGCCTGCACCGCCGACGTGGTGCTGGACCTGCATTGCGACGCGGAAGCCGCGCTGCACATGTATGCCTTGCCGCAGCATTGGCCGCAGTGGCGTTCGCTGGCCGCGCACTTGAATGTGCGGGTCGGGTTGTTGGCGGAAGACTCTGGCGGCAGCTCCTTTGATGAAGCCTGCTCGTTGCCGTGGCTGCGTTTGGCCCGGCAGTTCCCTCAGGCGCAGATTCCGCTGGCATGCCTGGCGACCACCATCGAGCTGGGCGGACAGGCAGACACCGGGCGTGCCCAGGCCGAGGGTCATGCCGAGGGCATCCTGGCGTTCCTTGCCGAGCAGGGCCTGATCAGGGGCCAATGGCCGGCCCCGTTGCACGAAGCCTGCGAAGGGCTGCCGTTCGAAGGCACCGAGCTGCTGTTTGCGCCCCATCCGGGCGTGGTCAGCTTCTTGCGTGAGCCGGGCGAGTGGGTCGAGGCCGGTGATGAGATTTTTGAAGTGATTGATCCTTTGGCTGATCGGGTCAGCACCGTGTGTGCTGGTACGGCCGGCGTGCTGTTTGCCGTGGAACGGCTGCGGTATGCCCAACCCGGTTTCTGGCTGGCCAAGGTGGCGGGGCGCGAAGCGCTGCGTCACGGGCGCTTGCTCAACGACTGACTGTTTTTGTGAGAACCGACAGCATGTACAAACTTGAAGTCCAAGACCTGCATAAACGCTATGGCAGTCACGAAGTGCTCAAGGGCGTGTCCCTGAAGGCAGCGGCAGGCGATGTGATCAGCATCATCGGCTCCAGTGGCTCCGGCAAAAGTACCTTCCTGCGCTGCATCAACCTGCTGGAGCAGCCGCACGCGGGCAAGATCCTGCTCAACAACGAAGAGTTGAAGCTGGTGGCCGGCAAGGACGGCGCGATGAAGGCGGCCGACCCCAAGCAACTGCAACGCATGCGTTCGCGCCTGTCGATGGTGTTCCAGCATTTCAACCTGTGGTCGCACATGACCGCGCTGGAAAACATCATGGAAGCGCCCGTGCACGTGCTGGGCATGTCCAAGGCCCAGGCGCGGGAAAAGGCCGAGATGTACCTGGCCAAGGTCGGCGTGTCCCATCGCAAGGACGCCTACCCGGGCCACATGTCCGGTGGCGAGCAACAGCGCGTGGCGATTGCCCGGGCGCTGGCGATGGAGCCTGAGGTGATGCTGTTCGACGAACCGACGTCGGCGCTCGACCCAGAGCTGGTGGGCGACGTGCTCAAGGTCATGCAGGCCCTGGCCCAGGAAGGCCGGACCATGGTGGTGGTGACCCACGAAATGGGTTTTGCCCGGGAAGTGTCGAACCAGTTGGTGTTCCTGCACAAAGGTGTGGTCGAGGAAAGTGGCAACCCGCGCGAAGTGCTGGTCAATCCACAGTCCGAACGCCTGCAGCAATTCCTCTCCGGCAGCCTGAAGTAATAGCTGCCGTACGCACCAAATTAGGTCATGCTGCGCACCGCGCGCCAGATGGTCTAATTTGGTTGCTGCCGCCTTCGGCTTTAACACGTTCTTGTTTTCGGATTGCCCGCCATGACTGCCCATCGAATTGGTTTCCTGATTTGGCCCAGCACTAAAGCCTTGACGCTGGCGCTGGCCGAGGAGGCCTTGCGTGTTGCTCAGCGCGTGCATCCGGAAGTGGTTTACGAACTGGTGTTCCTGCAGGCCGAACCCCCGAGCGAGGGGGCGTGGCAATTGCCTGGCGAGGCCTGGAGCGGCAAGCTGGAAAACTTCCAGAAGCTGTTTCTGCTCGCCGATGAGCCGCCCAGCGCGCTGGCACCGGCCCTGAGCAGTTCACTCAAGCAGTTGGTGCGTGCCGGTTGTGTGATTGGTGGACTGTCGGCTGGCGTCTATCCCCTGGCGCAGTTGGGTCTGCTCGACGGTTACCGTGCCGCGGTGCACTGGCGTTGGCAGGACGATTTTGCCGAGCGCTTCCCCAAGGTGATTGCCACCAGTCATCTGTTCGATTGGGATCGCGATCGCCTGACGGCGTGCGGTGGGATGTCGGTGCTTGACCTGTTGCTGGCGGTGTTGGCGCGTGACCATGGGGCGGAGCTGGCCGGTGCAGTGTCGGAAGAACTGGTGGTCGAACGGATTCGCGAAGGAGGTGAGCGTCAGCGCATTCCCTTGCAGAATCGCCTCGGCTCCAGCCATCCGAAACTTACGCAAGCCGTGTTGCTGATGGAAGCCAACATCGAAGAGCCGCTGACCACCGACGAAATCGCCCAGCATGTGTGCGTGTCCCGTCGGCAGTTGGAGCGGATCTTCAAGCAGTACCTCAATCGCGTGCCGAGCCAGTATTACCTCGAGCTGCGCCTGAACAAGGCGCGGCAGATGTTGATGCAGACCAGCAAGTCGATCATCCAGATCGGCCTGTCCTGTGGCTTCTCCTCGGGCCCGCACTTCTCCAGCGCCTACCGTAACTTCTTCGGCGCCACGCCGCGTGAAGACCGGAACCAGCGGCGCAGCAGCAGCCCGTTCGAACTCTCGTCCGTACCCTCGGAGCGGGGCTAAGACGCCGGGCAGTTGTTGGACCTGAGGTTACTTACTCGTCGATGTCGGAGCCTTCCGACGTTGAGATCTCAATCGGCGCACCGTTGATCACTGCATCGACACCAAAGTCGACGCGGTGCTGTCGAAAGTAGCTGATCAGGCGCTGCACGCTTTGCTCGGACAGCAGGTTGCCCCTGAGGCTGATGATCCCGCCGAGCTCCGGCGGCAACTCGAGAATATCGCTGGGCACCTCACTGATTGCGTTGTCGCTCAAGTCGGCCATCTCCAGGTTCCGCAGCTGTAGCAGGCCATGAGGCAGCTCGGTGATGCCGGTATTGTCCAGTTTCAGGACCGTCAGCTCGGTCATCTGGCTGACGTCCGGTGCGCGCCCCAGGGGGTTGTCGCTCAGGTCCAGGAAGTCCAGGTGGTCCAATTGTGCCAATTCGAGTACCGATTGCTCGGTCAGGCTGATCTGGCAATCGGCAAGTGCCAGGAAGGCCAGGTCAGCCATCCTGAAAATTGCTTCGGGCAGGTTTCCCAGTGAATGCTCATACATCGTCAGGCTTCTGAGCTTGGGAAAGTACTCGAGAAACCGTGCTGCGCCAGAGGTTAGCCCTGGGCGGCTGCGCATATCCAGATGAGAGACGTGGGAAAAATCAGCATGGATAACCGGCAGTTCGCCGGTAATCACGCTCGACAGGTTCAACTCAAAGGTGGGCTGGAGGGCGTGATCAAACTCATCCAGCTCGCTTTCCCGGCGCCAGCATTGTTCCAGGCGATCTTTGAATTCATTGCGTGCTGCGTGTTCGCTCGACAATTGCTCGGCGGTGAACGGCGCGTCACTGAGCGGGTGTACCTGGGGAATATCCGTGGTCCAGGACGTGAGTTCGTCCAGCAACGTACCGAGTTCGTTCTCCTTGCGCGTGATTGTGGCTCGGCCTTCGTCCAGGGTGCCGGGTAGCAGGTAGATCAGCTCGCTGGCTTCCTCCCTGTCCATGCTCGGGTAGAGCGCCTGTACTCGGCGAATGTCCGCCTCTTCAGCGAGGCAGCCGTAGTCCTGGCGGGTCAGGGTGAAAATGCGTTTGATCCGCTCGCGATATGTTGCCTGCAAGGGGTTGCCGCCCAGGTCGAAACCTTCGGCCATCGACTCAGGCAGTTCAAATAGCGCAGCCGGCAGGGCCTGGATCTGATTGTCATTGAGCAGGGCCGTGCGCAGACGAGGGCGGGTGACTAACCCGGGAGGCACCTCGGTAATCCCGGTTTGCGAGACGTCGAGGTAGCTCAGGTTTGGCATTTGCTCGACGCCGGGTATCAGGCTCAGGGGGTTTCTGTACAGGTCCAGGGTCACCAGTTCACGCTGTGCAGACAGCGCCGCGAGGCTGTCGGGGGTCAGGCTGATCGCGCAATCGCTGAGAATCAGCTCGTTGAGTCGTGGCGATTGGCTGAGGGCCTCGGGCAAGCTCCCGAGGTTGAAGTTACGCAATGCCAGGCGGCGCAGGCCGGAAAATTGCTGCAGGAATTGATGTGCGCCGCGGGTGCTGGTATGGCCGTCAATGGTCAGGTCGTCGACCCGATTGAACTGAATATTCAACTGCGGTAACTCGCCCGTGATGGGCCGGGAGAACTTGAGTTCGATGCCTTCCTCTGCATCGCTGGCGAGGGCGGCTTGTTGTCTCCAGGCGTCGAGCAGTGCCAGGCGCCATTGCCGGCGACTGTGCTTTTGGCTGGCGAACTCCTCGGGCGTGAGGCGGACCTGAGTGTCTGGAGCGAACAGCGGGATATCGTCGACCCATGGGTTGAGGCATGCGTGGAGTTGCTCCTGTTCGGCGAACAGGCGACTCAGTTCAGCGCGCGGTCCGCTCGGATGACGTTGCAGTCGTTCGACAAAGGTGTGCAGTTGTACTTCGTTCAGTTGCGGCAATAGCTGCTGGGCATAGGCCTGCAGCGTCGGTGTTTGCGGGTGCAACGGGCGGTAGGCGTCAGTGCCTCCGAGCAAGCGCATGACGCTGGGGTCGTAGGTGGGCTTGAGGAGCGGTTGCTGTGACAGCATCGAATACAGCAGGTCGCGGTCCAGCGCATGCTGGCGGATCAGCTGTTCGAGTTTTGCACTCTCGCCAATGTGGATGCCCAGCGCTGTGCGTTCGGCATCCGGCAACGCCTGCAGCAGGCTGGTATAGAGCGTGCCGCTGCCGCTGAGCTCCAGGCCTTGGGCGTCAAAGGGCTGATAGCTGCCATGCTCGTTCAGTACCAGCACCTTGTGATCGGTTGCGTGCAGTGGGCCGATGCTGTCGATCAGTTGTCCTTCCGGGCGGTAGTGGCGGATCTCTACGCGCAATTGTCCTGACCAGCCCGGTAGGCGTTCCAGGGTATGCAGGACCAGCTTCTCGGTGTCGGGATTGCCGCGTGTCGAGGTCAGGTACAGGCCTTCATAAGCACGTGAGGTGCGTACCTGCAATGCCGCTTCCTGGCTCAGTGCGTATAGCCGGTTGGATAACGGGGCTCGGCGCAGTTGTTGCAACTCCTGGTCGGTGGCTGTGTCGAGGATGGCTTCGGCGATAGCCTTTGGCAGTTGCGACTGGCTGTCGATCAGGGTTTGCGCCAGTGGGCGGGCACCGCGCTGGAGTGTGCGGTAGCGCTCCTCGAACAGGCTGCTGCGCTGGCGTTGGGCGAGTTCTGCCAGGGTTCGGCGCAGGGTTTGCGTGCGGGTTTCGAGGCTGGCGGTGGGGGAGTGGCTGCGTTCGCCCAGCATTGTTCTGATCTGCTGTTCATCCAGGGCCAGGAGCAGGCTCTTGAGCAGGTCGCCAGCGTTCATCCGGGTGATGTCGATCTGCAGCATGGGCGCGTCCGCGGCCGGGCTTTGCCAGAGCACCCGAGCGTTCGCATCCAGCAGTTGCAGTCCCTGGTTGTCGGGCCAATAACCGTTTGCGTTGAGCAGTTGCAGTTGCGTGACGGGGTCGGCCTGACGGAAATCTTCGGTGCGGTCGCTGGCAATCGCGTCGATGAAATCCTCAATGTCCTGATTCAGCTTGAAGCGTTGCAGGGTGTCCGCCAGCAGGGGTGGGGGTTGCTCGCCATTGACGTGCATCTTGCGCAGTGTGTGTTCGTCGGTACCGCTGATGATCAGCATGTGATCTTGCTCGGCGGGAGAAAAACGCTGCATGTCCGGGCCGATGCGCCGCAACAAGGTGGCCCGGTCCCAGCTCAGTGGCTGGTCGAGTTCGCTCTGCCAGGCGCCGGCGCCATTGTGTTGCAGTGCCGGTTGGTAGGCTTCGGGGCGGCTGGGATGCTGGATGCGGGGCCGGCCCCCAGGCCCGTTTTCATTGACGGCATAGTGCTGGTTTTCCAGCCTCAACAAGGTTTTTCCTTGATGGTGGTGCAGCCCGAGAGCATCGGCCTGAGCGTCCATGGGCAGGGCGCCGGGGTGTGCGTAGGGTGACAGGTCGGGCTTCCAGTAAAGGGTTTTGCCGCCTGGCGTCAGCACGGGCTTGAAGCGGTCAATGAAGCGCGCAGTGGCCTCGGGCAGTACGGCGCGAAACTCACTCGCCAGCACTGCGCCGCCAGCGGCAAAGGTGCCCAGTTGCACGGCGGACTCGAGCACCGTCATGAAGTGCTCGAACGCTTCCAGGGTCAGGCCCTCGGTCCAGTCGATGATGCTTTCGAAGGTTTCGTCGAGCAGTTGGTAGGCCAGGTACGCGAGCATCAGTTCGCCGAGAAAGGGCACGAATGGCAGGGCGATGAAGGCGGCTATGTTGAGCAAGGTCGCAGCAATTTCGCTGAACGAGTCCCAGAGTGCCCAGCGGGCCTGCTGGTCGACGCTGGCGGTGGACACTGCAATCACCCGACCATCGTTGAGGATCTTGTCCAGTTTGCGCTGATAGAGATGAGTCCAGAGTTCAAGGGTGATCGGCGACGAGCTCAGTTGCAGGTTGGCTGGTTCTGTCGGTTTTTCCCTCCAGCTCGGGCGTGAGTCGCCGGATGGCAGCGGTTGAAAAGTAATGGCGCTGAGCTGGTTGTTGAGCCGGGTAAAAAAATGCCCACGATCCTGGTGGTCGACGAAGCGGCTGAAGAAGCGTTGGTAGTCATGATTGCGCAGACGCTGGCTTAGTTCCTGGGCGAATGCGGCAGTAGACGGGTACTCCTTGATGGGATGGTGAGGGTCGTCGGGAATATAGGCGACGACCGGGGCCACGCTTGTTGCGCGTTGCAAGTCAGGGGCAAACAGCACGATGCCGGTCAAGCGTGCGTCCATCAGCGTCAGGTCGTGACAGAACCATTGCTGGCCGTGCAGGCGCAGGTGCGGCAAGCCATCGGCCAGGCCCAGGATCAGTGGTTCGAGGCCGGGACTCAGCAGGTTCTGCATACGGGCCAGGTGCAGGTCGGCACTGAGGCCGGCGCTCAGGCTGTCGCGGACTCGGGTCTGCAGCGTTGCGGCTACCACCGGGTTGCTGATACCGAGGTTTTCCTCAAGGTAGGTCTTGTAACGCTGGCCGATGTCCAGTTCCCGGCACAGGGCCGCGAAGGCTGGAATGGGCATGGCTTGCAGGATGTTCGGCAGTGTCTGGAAGTGGCCTGCGTCAGACGGTAGGGTGATGTAGCAGGACGCCCCCTCGAAGGCATCGACCTCGCTCTCGCTTGCTTCGAAGTTATGCAGCGCGGCCTCCAGCAGCGAGACCGTCCAGCAGCGTGCAGCACCTGACTTGAGGCGGATCCAGGGCATGTGGTCGGGGATATAGAGGCGCAGCAGGGTCTTGGCAACGTCTAGTTCCAGGCCGAAGCGTCGCTGGATTTCGTGCTTGAGCAGCGGTTCGGCAAATGCCTGGGCGTTCTGCAGCTTCCCTAGCAGTTGATCCACGCGACTCTGCGCGCTCCAGTGCCGGGCGTTGAGGTGGCGCCATTGGCTGTGCTGGGCGTTCGTCGCCTGTTTGAGGCTGGTTGGCAGGTGTGGCCTGGCCTGGCTCAAGGCGGCACGCTTGTGTGGTGTGGCCTGGGCCAGCCACTTGGGGATGGCGTTCATCAGGGGTTGATAGTGGGTATCCGGGCGAAAAGGCGGGTGAGTCGTGGTTGGGGGAGCGGGTAATTCTGTTGCCTGAGGCATGGCTGGGAACCCTGTGGTTTTGATGGAGGGCCAGCAAAACCCGGAAACGCATAGGCAAGGCGTTGCATAATTACTGCCAAGCGCAAAAAGCCCCTGCAGCTGATTCAGGCATGCCTGCCGCAAACCCGCGCAGGCAGTTTAAACTGCGCCTTTGCGACGCTATTTGTCGCATTGCCGTAAACCCGGTCAAAAGCGGGTTTTGCGCTATAAGAAGTTGTCGCTTGGCGGCAAGGCCAAGCCGGGAACTGTCCTTACAATCCCCCCATCGCTCGCCAGTTTCAGGCGGGTGTTTCTCATCAGGAGACTCCGATGTCCGTTGAGCACGCTGCGGTACAACGCGCCGATTTTGACCAGGTTATGGTTCCCAACTATGCGCCTGCCGCTTTCATTCCTGTGCGTGGTGAAGGTTCCCGCGTTTGGGACCAGTCCGGTCGCGAGCTGATCGACTTCGCCGGCGGGATTGCCGTCAACGTATTGGGTCACGCCCACCCGGCGCTGGTCGGTGCCTTGACCGAACAAGCGAACAAGCTGTGGCACGTGTCCAACGTGTTCACCAATGAGCCGGCCCTGCGCCTGGCCCATAAGCTGATCGACGCGACCTTTGCCGAGCGCGTGTTCTTCTGCAACTCCGGCGCTGAAGCCAACGAGGCCGCCTTCAAGCTGGCCCGTCGGGTCGCCCACGATCGTTTCGGTCCTGAGAAGTACGAAATCATCGCCGCGCTCAACAGCTTCCATGGCCGTACCCTGTTCACCGTCAACGTTGGTGGCCAGTCCAAGTACTCCGATGGTTTTGGTCCGAAGATCACGGGCATCAGCCACGTGCCGTACAACGACCTGGCCGCGCTGAAAGCCGCGATTTCCGACAAGACCTGCGCAGTCGTGCTGGAGCCGATCCAGGGCGAAGGCGGGGTGCTGCCGGCCGAGCTGGCTTATCTGCAAGGGGCCCGTGAGCTGTGCAACACGCACAACGCCCTGCTGGTGTTCGACGAAGTGCAAACCGGTATGGGCCGCAGCGGCAAGCTGTTCGCCTACCAGCACTACGGTGTGACGCCGGATATCCTGACCAGCGCCAAGAGCCTGGGCGGTGGTTTCCCGATCGCCGCCATGCTGACCACCGAAGACCTGGCCAAGCACCTGGTCGTCGGCACCCACGGCACCACTTACGGTGGCAACCCGCTGGCCTGTGCGGTGGCCGAAGCGGTGATCGACGTGATCAACACCCCTGAAGTGCTCAATGGGGTGAATGCCAAGCACGACAAGTTCAAGGCGCGCCTGGAGCAGATCGGCGAGCAGTACGGTCTGTTCACCCAGGTCCGTGGTTTGGGGCTGCTGATCGGTTGTGTGCTGAGCGATGCCTGGAAAGGCAAGGCCAAGGACATCTTCAATGCCGCGGAAAAAGAAGGCCTGATGATCCTGCAAGCCGGCCCGGACGTGATTCGTTTCGCGCCGAGCCTGGTGGTTGAAGACGCTGATATCGATGCCGGTCTGGACCGCTTCGAACGCGCTGCCGCCAAACTGACACAAGCCTGATAGACCCTTCGACGCCTGATCATTCAGGCGTCGAACCCAATTGTTATGCCGGACCCGTTGCTACAAGGGTTCGGCTTATTTTCCTAAAAGAGTTTTTCAAGAAAGGAGTGGCACCATGCTGGTGATGCGCCCTGCGCAAATGGCTGATCTGGGCGAGGTACAGCGTCTGGCTGCGGACAGCCCGATTGGTGTCACTTCCCTGCCGGATGACGTTGAGCGCCTGAGCGACAAGATCGCCGCGAGCGAAGCCTCGTTCGCCGCCGAAGTCAGCTTCAACGGTGAAGAGAGTTACTTCTTCGTGCTCGAAGACAGCACCACCGGCAAGCTGGTGGGCTGCTCGGCCATCGTAGCCTCGGCCGGTTATTCGGAACCTTTCTACAGCTTTCGTAATGAAACCTTCGTGCACGCCTCCCGCGAGCTGAAGATTCATAACAAGATCCACGTGCTCTCCCAGTGCCATGACCTGACCGGCAACAGCCTGCTGACCAGCTTCTACGTACTGCCGGAGTTGGTGGGTTCGGCCTGGTCGGAACTCAACTCCCGCGGACGCCTGCTGTTCGTCGCCAGCCACCCCGAGCGGTTCGCCGATTCGGTGGTGACCGAGATCGTCGGCTACAGCGATGAGCAGGGCGACTCGCCGTTCTGGGATGCCATCGGCCGCAATTTCTTTGACCTCAACTACGCCGCCGCCGAACGCCTGTGCGGGCTCAAGAGCCGCACGTTCCTGGCCGAGCTGATGCCGCATTACCCGATCTACGTCCCCCTGCTGCCAGACTCTGCTCAAGAAGCCATGGGCCAGGTGCACCCGCGGGCGCAGATCACCTTCGACATCCTGATGCGCGAAGGCTTCGAGACCGATCATTACATCGACATCTTCGACGGTGGCCCGACCTTGCATGCGCGTGTCTCGGGGATCCGCTCGATCGCCCAGAGCCGGGTGGTGCCGGTGAAGATCGGCGAACCGGTCAAGGGCGCTGGCCGGCAGTACCTGGTGGCCAATGCCCAGTTGCAGGATTACCGCGCGGTCATGCTCGAGCTGGACTACGCGCCGGGCAAACCGGTGATCCTGGATCTGGAAGCCGCCGAGGCCCTGGGCGTCGGCGAGGGTGCCAGCGTGCGCCTGGTGGCGGTTTAACGCTTTTACGCCTGATAAAGGCTTCAGAGCAGCGAGTTTTGCGGGTGGCCGTTACCGGCCGTCCGTTTGAGGAGATAGCATGATCGTTCGTCCCGTACGCAGCAGCGATTTACCCGCTCTGATCGAGCTGGCCCGCAGCACTGGCACCGGCCTGACCACCTTGCCGGCCAACGAAGAGCGCCTGTCGCACCGGGTTGGCTGGGCCGAAAAGACTTTCCGTGGCGAAGCGGGGCGCGGCGACGCCGATTACCTGTTCGTGCTCGAGGATGACGACGGCCGCGTGGTGGGGATTTCCGCCATTGCCGGCGCCGTGGGTCTGCGTGAGCCCTGGTACAACTTCCGGGTGGGCCTGACGGTCAGCGCTTCACAAGAGTTGAACATCTACCGCGAGATCCCGACGCTGTTCCTGGCCAACGACCTGACTGGCAACTCCGAGCTGTGCTCGTTGTTCCTGCATGCCGATTACCGCACCGGCCTCAACGGCCGCATGCTGGCCAAGGCGCGGATGTTGTTCATCGCCGAGTTCCCGCAGCTGTTTGGCAACAAGATCATCGCCGAGATGCGCGGTGTGTCCGACGCCGCTGGCCGTTCGCCTTTCTGGGAAAGCCTGGGCCGGCACTTCTTCAAGATGGAGTTCAGCCAGGCCGATTACCTGACCGGCGTGGGCAACAAGGCGTTCATTGCCGAGCTGATGCCCAAGTTTCCGCTCTACACCTGCTTCCTCTCCGAAGACGCGCGCAATGTAATCGGCCAGGTTCACCCGGACACCGAGCCGGCGCTGGCGATGCTCAAGAGCGAGGGCTTCAGCTACCAGGGTTACGTCGATATTTTCGACGCCGGCCCGGCGGTGGAATGCGAAACCGGCAAGATCCGCGCGGTGCGTGACAGTCAGGCGCTGGTGCTGGCGATCGGTACCCCAGGGGATGACGCCACGCCGTTCCTGATTCACAACCGCAAGCGCGAAGACTGCCGCATCACTGCCGCGCCCGCACGTTTTGCGGCCGGTACCCTGGTGGTCGATCCACTGACCGCCAAACGTCTTCAACTCAATGCCGGTGATCAAGTGCGCGCCGTGCCGTTGTCTGCTGCCCGGGAGTCGAAATAATGAATTCGCTATACATCGCAGGTGAGTGGCTGGCGGGTCAGGGCGAGGCCTTTGAATCGTTGAACCCGGTGACCCAGCATGTGCTGTGGTCGGGGCAGGGCGCCACCAGCGCCCAGGTTGAAAGTGCCGTGCAGGCCGCGCGCCAGGCGTTCCCGGCCTGGGCCCGGCGCACCCTGGAAGAGCGCATCGGCGTGCTGGAGGCCTTTGCCGCCAGCCTGAAGTCCCACGCCGACGAGCTGGCGCACTGCATCGGTGAAGAAACCGGCAAACCGCTGTGGGAAGCGGCGACTGAAGTGACCAGCATGGTCAACAAGATCGCCATTTCGGTGCAGAGCTACCGCGAGCGTACCGGCGAAAAGAGCGGCCCGCTGGGTGACGCCACCGCCGTGTTGCGGCACAAGCCCCATGGCGTGGTTGCGGTCTTCGGGCCTTACAACTTCCCGGGTCACTTGCCCAATGGGCACATTGTTCCTGCCCTGCTGGCCGGTAACAGCGTGCTGTTCAAGCCTAGCGAACTGACGCCGAAAGTTGCCGAATTGACGGTCCGTTGCTGGATCGAAGCCGGCTTGCCGGCGGGTGTGTTGAACCTGCTGCAAGGTGCCCGTGAAACCGGGATCGCGCTGGCTGCCAATCCGGGGATCGACGGTCTGTTCTTCACCGGTTCCAGTCGCACCGGCAACCACCTGCATGCGCAGTTCTCCGGACGCCCGGACAAGATTCTCGCGCTGGAAATGGGCGGCAACAACCCGCTGGTGGTCGATCAGGTCGCCGACCTCGATGCGGCGGTCTACACCATTATTCAGTCGGCCTTCATTTCTGCCGGCCAGCGCTGCACCTGCGCGCGCCGCCTGCTGGTGCCGCAAGGCGCCTGGGGCGACACGCTGCTGGCGCGCCTGGTGGCGGTCAGCGCGACCATCGAGGTCGGTGCGTTCGATCAACAGCCGGCACCGTTCATGGGCTCGGTGGTTTCCCTGGCGGCAGCCAAAGCCTTGATGGAGGCCCAGGAACACCTGCTGGCCAATGGCGCGGTGAGCTTGCTGGAGATGACCCAGCCACAGGCCAATGCGGCGTTGCTGACCCCGGGCATCCTGGATGTGAGCGCGGTGGCGGACCGTCCTGACGAAGAACTGTTCGGGCCGCTGCTGCAGGTGATTCGCTACAGCGATTTCGAGTCGGCGATCAGCGAGGCCAACAACACCCAGTACGGCCTGGCCGCCGGTTTGCTGTCGGACTCCGAGGCGCGCTACCAGCAGTTCTGGCTGCACAGCCGTGCCGGTATCGTCAACTGGAACAAGCAACTGACAGGTGCTGCGAGCAGCGCGCCCTTCGGCGGCGTCGGCGCATCGGGCAACCACCGCGCCAGCGCTTACTACGCAGCGGATTACTGCGCGTACCCAGTGGCCTCGCTGGAAACACCGAGCCTGGTCATGCCGGCGACCCTGACGCCGGGCGTGAAGATGGCGTGATGCCCATCGCCAGCAGGCTGGCTCCCTCAGGATCGGTGGTGTGTATGACGCAATCACTGTGGGAGCCAGCCTGCTGGCGATGGCCGCGCCTCGGTCAAAAAGAACAGTAACCTCAAGCCTATAAAAAACAGATTCTCGTGGAGCCTCGCTGATGAAATCCTATGAAGTCAATTTCGACGGTCTAGTGGGGCCGACCCATAACTACGGCGGTCTGTCCTTCGGCAACGTTGCGTCCCAGAGCAACAGCCAGCAGTCTTCCAACCCCAAGGAAGCGGCACTGCAAGGCCTGGCGAAAATGAAAGCGCTGATGGACATGGGGTTTGTCCAGGGTGTGTTGGCGCCGCAGGAACGTCCGGATGTCGGCGCATTGCGCAGCCTGGGCTTTAGCGGTACCGATGCGCAAGTGATCGAGCAGGCCGCCAAAGAGGCCATGCCATTGCTGGTCGCCAGTTGCTCGGCGTCGAGCATGTGGGTGGCCAACGCCGCCACTGTCAGCCCGAGCGCCGATACGGCCGATGGCCGCGTGCACTTCACCGCTGCCAACCTCAACTGCAAGTACCACCGCAGCATCGAGCACCCGACCACCAGCCGCGTGCTGGGGGCGATGTTCGCCGACCAGAAGCACTTCGCCCATCACGCGGCCTTGCCGGCGGTGGCGCAGTTCGGTGACGAAGGCGCGGCCAACCACACCCGTTTCTGCCGTGACTACGGCGAAGCCGGGGTCGAATTCTTCGTGTTCGGTCGCAGTGCGTTCGACCCCCGTTACCCGGCGCCCCAGAAGTACCCGGCGCGCCAGACCCTGGAAGCCTCGCAAGCGGTCGCACGCTTGCACGGCCTGAGTGATGACGGCGTGGTCTATGCTCAGCAGAACCCCGCGGTGATCGACCAGGGCGTGTTCCACAACGACGTGATTGCGGTGGGTAACGGTGAGGCGCTGTTCTATCACGAGGACGCCTTCCTCGATACCGAGCAGATGCTGGCTGAACTGTCGGCCAAGCTCGCCAAGCGTGGTGGTCAGTTCAAGGCGATCTGCGTGCCGCGTGCGCAAGTCTCGGTCGAGGACGCCGTGCGTTCCTACCTGTTCAACAGCCAGTTGCTGTCGCAGGCGGACGGTTCGATGTTGCTGATCGTGCCGCAAGAGTGCCAGAACAACGAGCGCGTCTGGCAGTACCTGCAGACCCTGACCCGCTCCGGTGGGCTGATCCGCGAGGTGAAAGTCTTCGACCTCAAGCAGAGCATGCAGAATGGCGGTGGCCCGGCTTGCCTGCGCTTGCGCGTGGCGTTGAATGAAACCGAGCTGGCGGCCGTCAACCCAGGGGTTATCATGACCGCGCCGTTGTATGGCACGCTGACCCAGTGGGTCGAAAAGCACTACCGTGACCGCATGACCGAAAACGATCTGGCGGACCCACAATTGTTGCTTGAGTGCCGGACGGCACTGGATGAACTGACGCAAATCCTTAAACTGGGCGCGGTTTATCCATTCCAGATCAATTGAAAGCCCGCAGCCGGCTCCTGATGAGTCGGGCGCGCTGCTTTATCTCCAGATGAGAGCGAAAAAATGAGCGATACCCTGCAGCTGATCCTTGAAGACACCGACGGCACTCAACTGGAAACCTCCTGCACCCGCGTGGCGGTGATCTGGCAGGGTAAGGAACTGTGGATCCAGCACGACGGCCGCGGCCAACTGCTGATCGGCGTTGACGTCGAAGAAGGTGATGCGGAATACGCCAACCTGCTGCTGCGCCCATTGGCGACTAATCTGGTAAGCCTGCAACTGGAGATGGAACCGGCTGAAGTCGGCGACGACGACCACGTGCATGGCCCGGATTGCAATCACGACCATTAAGGAAATCGCTCTATGCTCGCCCTCGGCAAACTGCTTGAACTGACCCTCGCCGGCCGTGAACCGGCGGAGAAGACTCAACTGACTGTCGAAGGCGTGCGGATGCGCTGGCTGAGTGAAGGTGCGCTGGAAGTCCGGCCACCGCAAGCTCGTGACAACGGCCTGGACTTGCTGTTGTCGGCCGGTATCCACGGCAACGAAACAGCGCCGATCGAGTTGCTCGATCGCCTGTTGCACGACATTGCTCGCGGTGAGTTGAAACCGTGCGCACGCATTCTGTTCCTGTTCGGCAACCCCGAGGCCATGCGCCGCGGCGAGCGTTTTGTCGAGCAGGACGTCAATCGGCTGTTCAACGGCCGGCATGAATTGAGCAGTGGCTCCGAGGCGCTGCGCGCCTGTGAGCTGGAGCGCCTGGCGGCGAGTTTTTTCAGCCTGCCGGACCGCGAGCGCCTGCACTACGACCTGCACACCGCCATCCGTGGTTCGAAGATCGAGCAGTTTGCCCTGTACCCCTGGAAAGAAGGCCGCCAGCACTCGCGCCGCGAACTGGCCCGGCTGCGGGCGGCAGGCATGGAGGCGGTGCTGTTGCAGAACAAGCCGTCGATCGTGTTCAGTTCCTACACCTACGACAAACTGGGCGCTGAAGCCTTCACCCTGGAACTGGGCAAGGCCCGGCCATTTGGGCAGAACGAGGGGGTCAACGTTTCGCGCCTGGAAACCCGCCTCAAGCAGATCATCGAAGGCAGCGAGCCGCCATTGGCGGACGCGGGCCTGGACGGCCTGCAACTGTTCAGCGTGGCGCGGGAAATCATCAAGCACAGCGACAGCTTCACGCTGAACCTGCCGGCGGACATCGAGAACTTCTCACCGCTGGAGGTCGGTTATGTGCTGGCTGAGGACATCGCGCAGACGCGCTGGATCATCGAGGAGGAGGGCGCCCGAATCATCTTCCCCAACCCCAAGGTGAAGAATGGCTTGCGGGCCGGCATCTTGATTGTGCCCACCACGGGGGAAAACCTGGCCTGATTCGTGTGGGGCGGGCAAGCCCGCCCCACAGGTTTTTGCCTGGCTTAAACGGCTACGGCGCGAGGCTCGTTACGACGCAGCGCGCGGATCTTGTGCAGGGTATCGGCGCAGGTCTTCGCTGCTTCCTGGCCCTTGTGCACAAAATGCTCGAAGAAGAACTTCTGGTGTTCTTCGCCGGCATGGAAGTGATGCGGGGTCAGTACGACCGAGAACACCGGGACTTCGGTTTCCAGCTGGACCTGCATCAGGCCGCTGATGACCGACTGGGCGACGAACTCGTGCCGGTAGATGCCGCCATCCACCACCAGACCGGCGGCAACGATGCCGGCATAACGGCCGGACTTGGCCAGCAGCTTGGCGTGCAGCGGGATTTCAAAGGCGCCGCCCACTTCAAAAAAGTCGATCTCCGATTCCAGGTAGCCCTGGGCGATCATCTCGCTGACGAAGCCCTTACGGCTCTGGTCAACAATATCCTTGTGCCAGCAGGCCTGGATAAACGCTACGCGCTCGCCCTGATGGTGTTTGCTTTTGCTGTCGATTGCGGTGGGTTGCATCTGTTCTGACTCCTGTTTGTGTGAAAAACAGGGCGTTATGAATCGAATGGGATTTAAGGGTACGCAACAGGTAAACGTGCATTGTCTGCACCTTTCCCGTGGACGGCCCTTTGGCGCCAATCCCGTTCTCTCTTCATCCGGACTATGACCGTCGGCCCCGGGATCACACCGGGTCTGCTGACCTTGCCATCATTCGCAACCAGTGGCTGCGGCGACACCAAGCGCTCGCGGGCTATGCGCATTGCGCGCAATTACCGCCGGTGGGGAGTTGCACCCCGCCCTGAGAACGTTTTGCCGACAGATTGTCTGGCGGCGCAGCGTTTTTAACACATATTTGTGAGTCGTGCATTGCTGCTATCTGATGATTGTCATCGACTTTTTCGCCTGGCAGTTGCAGGCTTTTCCTGGTGCAAGGGTTGATTATTGCCCGGCATGCCCGTTGTAATTCATCCCTGAAAGGGATTTCCCCCTGTCTACCGAGGCCTGATTCATGAGTGTTATCGATCTTCGCAGCGACACCGTCACCCAACCGACCGCAGAGATGCTCGACGCAATGGCCAGGGCGGTCACTGGTGACGATGTCTATGGCGAGGATGCTACGGTCAATCGACTCGAGGCCGAGTTGGCCGGGCGCCTGGGATTTGCCGCCGCCCTGTTCGTGCCGACAGGCACCATGAGCAACCTGCTGGGCTTGATGGCCCACTGCGAGCGCGGTGAGGAGTACATCGTCGGCCAGCAGGCGCATACCTACAAATACGAAGGCGGTGGCGCCGCGGTGCTGGGCTCGATCCAGCCGCAGCCTCTGGAGGTCCAGGCTGACGGTTCGTTAGACCTGGCGCACGTGGCGGCGGCGATCAAGCCGGACGACTTCCACTTCGCCCGTACTCGCTTGCTGGCCCTGGAAAACACCATGCAAGGCAAAGTGCTGCCGCTGGAGTACCTGGCGCAGGCGCGCAGCTTTACCCAGCAGCACGGCTTGCAGTTGCACCTGGACGGCGCGCGGCTGTACAACGCGGCGGTCAAGCTGGGGGTGGATGCGCGCAAGATCACCCAGTATTTCGACTCGGTGTCGGTGTGCCTGTCCAAAGGCCTGGGCGCGCCAGTGGGCTCGGTGCTCTGTGGTTCAGAGGCATTGATCGCCAAGGCGCGACGCCTGCGCAAGATGGTCGGCGGCGGCATGCGCCAGGCCGGTTACCTGGCGGCGGCCGGTCTGTATGCGCTGGATCACCATGTGCAACGCCTGGCCGAAGACCATGCCAACGCCGAGTACCTGGCGCAGGGGCTGCGAGCGGCAGGCTTTGCTGTCGAGCCGGTGCATACCAATATGGTTTACCTGCAGATCGGCGACAAAGCCGACGCAATCAAGGCTTTTGCCGCAGGGCGGGGGATCAAACTCAGCGCCGCCGCCCGTTTGCGCATGGTTACCCACATGGATGTCAGTCGGGCGCAGATCGATCAGGTAATCGCGACATTCGTCGAATTTTCCGCTAAATGATCCTGCAGGCCGTCCAATTGACGGTTTCTATCGTATAAACACGCTGTACCGCGCGCGCAGGGCCGATATAATGCGGCCCTTTGCCGTCGCTTCGTCCGTTGACGAAGCGCACAGGCCTTTGGCCGCAGCCTCCGTGGAAGAACCTAATGAAAAGCGCAGAAATCCGTGAAGCCTTCCTTC
>Ga0213827_1000894_pt1 | contig 19190 bp, 16 predicted proteins | sample MC6MC0898MG_FD_180669 | JGI IMG/M metagenome (GOLD analysis project Ga0213827, IMG submission 180669) | Enriched soil aggregate microbial communities from Iowa State University, Ames, United States - MC6-MC0898-MG | ecosystem: Environmental > Terrestrial > Soil > Unclassified | place: USA: Iowa...
CGCCTCAGCTGGCCGATGGCGGCGCCATCATCAACATCTCCACCAGCCTGACCCGGCATGTGGCTGCGGGCAGCTTGGCGTACGCGGCCATGAAGAGCGCGCTGGAAACCGCGACCCGCTATCTCGCGCTGGAGCTGGGGCCGAGGGGAATCGCGGTTAACTCCGTGGCCCCTGGCGCCACCGAGACCGACTTCTTCGGCGGTGCTGTGCGCGACGATGATGCTGTGAACCAGTACGTGGCACAGCACACGGCGATGGGACGCACCGGTCGCCCCGACGACATCGGCAAGGCCGTGACAATGCTGCTGGCGGGAAGTGGTCGTTGGATCACCGGTCAGCGCATTGAGGCCTCGGGGGGAATGCTCCTGTAGACGAGGTGGCCTGGAAATGTCCGCTTCTGGCCGGAAGCGGACGCGGACGAAATGGGCGTCAGAAGGAATCAATCGGCGCGCAGTGGTCTGCTTGGCCATCACTCTGACGCGGGTTCTGCACAGCGTTCGCTTACCACGGCACCCTCAATGAAGCTGTCGACCGCCGAGGCGGCAATGAGCATCACCAGCGGCAAGGCCGGTTGGCTGTTTCCACCCTGTCCCAGTTGCGTCGGCGCAATGTTCCAATCTTTTGCCGTGGCGGCCTGGCTCAGCGGCAGGTAGTGGTGCTGCGATTGACCAGATCCGCGCTGGCCGGTGCGAACTGGAACACGCTGATCATCGCCTCGCCCGATGTCTCCGGTGGCGACCTGCCCAGGAGCAGCAGCGTGCCACCTGGCTGCGACACGATGCTGGTCGGCTGCCGGTGCGCGGGTGCATAGCGCGGGTAGGTCGATGCCGGCTGCGTGCGGTAGCGCTGTTCGAGGGCGGCCTGCAGTGCTGCATGGGTGTCGTCGCGATAGGCGGTCATGAACATCATCGAGACCGGTGCGCCAGTCGCCTCCAGCGTCATCAGGCTGGCGAAGGTCATGGGCTGTCCGCCGATCGTGCAGATGCCGTCGCGCCGCATGATCATCGAGGCGGTCGTGGCCGGTTTGCAGGTGTCGCTTGGCATCTTCTCTTCCACGTCCCGTGGCAGCGCGCCGAACGCGGCAACGGCCTGCGCGCCGGCAAGCTCGGCATCGAGCGGGCACTCGGACAGCGTCGGGGCAGCCACCGCGGCGGCGGTGGCGACGGTGCCGGTTCCCGTTCCGGCGGTATCGGCCGTGTCATCGGTGCTGGGGGTGCCGGGCACCAGGGAGTCCAGGAACTGCATCCCCATCTTCCTGGCGCTGCTGCAGTGCGCCGGCGCTGCCTCGACGGTCATCAGGATGTTGTCCCGGGTGCCGTGCACGATGCGGACCAGCGTACAGGTGCTGCCGGTGTCGAGCTGGCGGGTGATGGTGGGGTGGTCCCGATACGGCGCCCGGTCCAGCGAGGCGCCAGGCAATGCGCCGGCCGCCGCGAAGCCTTCGAAGTAGGTGCCGGCGAGCGCTGCATCGCGGTATTGGACACGGGTGGCGCCAAACTTCACGCCATCGCCCACGCAGCCGAGCACATCCGCCCGGACCACATCCCCCGACCCGGGCGTGGCGGTCAGATCGTTGAAGCGGCACGGCAGCCGCACCGAGAAGCTGCCGCCGCTGGAGGTCGCCTCCAGCCAGCCGTCCGGGCCGGGCGTGCCAGCACCGCTGCGATGCATCTTGATCTTCTCGGCGGCCGTGGCGCTGGCGGCGCAGGCGACCGCGATGAGACCGAGCAGGGCCGCAGCCCGTGCGGCACGGCGGCGGGGCGTGACCGGGGCTGGCATCGGGGGGACGTGTGTCATCGGTGAAGTCATCCTGACGTGATCGAGGTGGGGCGAAGCAAGGCGGGAGACGATAGCGTGGCCCGGCGTGCGCCTCAATCGGTCGCGCCGTCCACGACTGGCGTGACTGGCTTATGATCGCCCCACTTCAACTCCCGCACCGGCATCATGGACCGATCCCGTACGCACCTTGCCGGCCTGGCGTCGCCGCGGGCATGGATGGCGATGCTCTTCCTGCTGTGCTGGGTCGTACCCGCGCTGGCGCAGACCGCGCGCAAGCCGTCTCCCTACGAACATCGCCAGGGCAGTGACGCGGCTCCCGCGCAGCCGAGCGAGGGGCCGGACTATCTCTCGCGGATCGACAGCCGCGCGCAGTTCATGCCGCTGGCCCGGGTCTACAATGCCGGTACCGCGCTGGAGATGCCGCACTTGATCTTCGTGATCGACCGGCAGGATGCCGCGCGGATCTACTACATCAACACGCCGCGGTTCGCGCTGCACGAGCAGTTCGTGCGCCGCCAGCGGCTGGTGCGCAGCCTGGACAAAGCCACGCTCAACGCGCAGTACCGCGACCCGCAGCGGCGCTTCCTGTTTGGCACGCTCAGCTGGCAGCGCGACCTGCCGGGGTACACCTACGAGTTCTGGGAGGGCGACGTGCTGAGCGCGGCCCTGCTGCGGCAGACCGATGCGGTGGTGCGCGCGTCGTTCCGCGAGCCGATCCGGTTCAAGACCAACTCCACCCAGCACGAGCAGGTGGCCAGCGCCGTGGGGCTGGCCCACGTGAGCCAGGAGGCGCTGCTGCGCGAACAGCGTTTCCTGCCACTGAACACCGGTCGTGCCGAGGGGCGGCTGCGCATCGTGCGCTCGGAGGCGCAGCTGCGCACGCTGTCGCCGCGCGACATCCCGGTACTGGACGAGGTGCCCATCGCGCTGGCGCCGGTGGCCGGCCTGGTGACGCAGCGCCCGTCCACCCTGCTGTCGCACGTGAACCTGCTCGCCAAGGGCTGGGGCATTCCCAACGTGTATATCCGCGACGCGCAGGATGCCCTGCGCCAGTACGACGGACGCTGGGTGGCACTGGAGGTCACCCACAACGACTACCGGGTGACGCCGCTGACGCGCCCGGCCAGGACCCCATCCACCACGGCCCACCGCCCGGTGGCGGCCAACCTGCCGCGCCCGGACCTGAGCGTGGTCGCGATGAAGCCGCTGGCCGCCCTGCGCGCGCGCGACAGCAGCCACTGCGGCGTCAAGGCGGCCAACCTCGGCACGCTCAAGGCCGTGCTGCCGCCGGCCGCGCGCGTGCCGGATGGGTTCTGCGTACCGTTCTCGCACTACCAGGCGATGGTGCAGCGCCTGCAGGTGGCCGAGCGCCTGCGCGAACTGCAGCGTCGGCCGGGCTTCGGCACCGACCCGGACGTGCGGCGTGCCGCCTTGGCGGCATTGCGCACCGAGATCGCCACCGCCGTGCCCGATCCCGCCTTCGTGCGCACGCTGGAGGGCCAATGGCGCGGCCAACTGCAGGGTGGGGCGGTGTTCGTGCGCAGTTCGTCCAATTCCGAGGACCTGCCCGGCTTCAGCGGTGCCGGGCTGTACACCACCGTGCCCAACGTGACCCGCGCCGAGGCCGTGACCAAGGCCGTGCAGACGGTGTGGGCGTCGGTCTACAACTTCGAGGCGTACGAAGCACGCGCCGCGGCAGGCTTGCGCCAGGATGCGGTGGCCATGGCGGTGCTGGTGCAACGGGCTGCGCCGTCGGACAGCTCGGGCGTGATGATCACCCGCGATCCCTTCGACGCGGGCCGCCGCCACATCACCTACATCTCGGCCAAGCGCGGGCTTGGCATCCGCGTGGTGGAGGGCAAGCGCCAGGCCGAGCAGGTGATGTACTCGGCCTGGTCCAAGGCGGTGCAGGTGCTGAGCCGCTCGGCCGAAGACACCCAACTGGTGGCCAGCGCCGCTGGCGGGGTGCGCGAGGTGCCCATCACAGGCTCCCGCCAGGTACTCACCGACGCCCTGATCGCGCGCCTGGCCAAGGTGGGCGCCGCCACCAAGCAGGCGCTGGGCGGCGTGGACCAGGACATCGAGTGGGCCGTGGTCGGCGATGAGGTGCTGATACTGCAGTCGCGGCCGTACGTGGACCGGAGCACGCGATAGCGGCGAGAACGTCTCGGGGGTCCATTCGATGCGTGACACGCACAGGGCAACGGAAGGCTGATCCTCGTTCAACGCATGGGCCGGCACCCTGTCTGCCGACCCACGTGTTTCCCCGCAGGGTATCCAGCTGTACCGCGTGCTGGCAGTCGCAGGCCTGCTCGCGCTGGCGTCGGTCACGGCGTTGCCGTGGCCACGGGTGACGCACGCCCTGCCGGAGCGCGCCGAACGCGCCGCGTTCCAGACGGCCGACGATGCGCTCCAGGCCGGGCTCGTGCGGACCTGCCTTGGGCATGGACCAGACCGGCCGGAACGGACGCTTCGGGGCCACGCGATGCAACCGATGGTGTTCTTCGATACCAGCTCGGCGCCGCTATGCGCGCTCGACCAGCCAGCGCCCCGCGATGCGAACGCGCTCCTGGCCGCGGACCGGGAGGGCGCGCTGGTGGATGCCGCGGACCACGAGACGCCGTTGCCATTGCAGCGTCTGCTTGATCGCATCACCGACAGCGGACCTGCAACCGCGCCCCGCGCATTCCGGGTGTGACAGTGATCGGTGCGCAGGAGCAGGCGAGGTTTGCCGACGCGTGCGCAGCGACGTCAAGCAAACCGATGGCGCGCTGCCGGCGGTGCTGCCCGCGTTCCAGCCCCTGCACGACAGATGGACGATGCCCTCAGCAGGGGACGTCGGCCAGCATGTAGCGCGCCAGCTCTTCCGGTTGACCCAGCGGAAATGCCGCCTTGAGGACGTCGAGGAATGCGGTGACGCGTGCGCTCAACAGACGACGCGATGGATACAACGCCCAGATCTCGATCGGCGGCGTCTTCGCGTCGCCCCATCGCGCCAGCACGCCGGCCTCCAGGTCGTTGGCGACCAGCGAAAGCGGCAGCAGCGCCGCGCCAACGCCCGTGCGCACCGCATCGCGGATCATGATCAACGAGCCCAGCCGCAGGATCGGGTCAATCTGCACTTGCCAATCGCCGGCGTCGGTCGTCAGTTGCCAGGCGGACTCGCTGGCGGAGGCGCGCGCGACCACCGGCACGACCTCGCCCGGCGAGGGGCGGCGCAGCCGCGGGCTGGCCACCGCGACCAGCCGATCGCGGATCAACACCCGGCCGATCAGGGTGTCGTCCGGGTCCGGGTTGACCCGGATCACCAGGTCGTAGCCTTCCTCCACCATGTCCACCGGGCGGTCTTCGGTGGTGATGTCGAGGCGGATGGCGGGATGACGCAGGGTGAATTCGGCGGCGAGTTTCCCCAGCGCCATCTGCGAGAACAACAGGGGAGCGCTGACCCGCAGCCTGCCCGTGGGCGACAGCCCGCCGGAAGCGATCGCGGTGGCGGCGTCGCCGAGTTCGGCCAGCAGGCCCTCGGTCCGTTCGAACAGCGCCCGGCCTTCCTGGGTCAGCCTGAGCACGTGGGTGCCGCGCTCGAACAGACGCACGCCCAGATCGCGCTCCAGCTCGGCGACGCGCCGCGACAGGGTGGCCTTGGGCCGATCGGCGGCCCGCGCCGCACGCCCGATACCGCCATGTCGGGCCACGAGGGTGAAGTCAGCCAGGGCGAGCAGGTCCATGTGTTCCACCAGTGAGACGGGTGGTCCAAATATACGGGCTATCGGCCCGAGGGTGGATCAACAACCATGAGGCCTCCCAACCCTGCAGGAGCAACACCATGACCATTCTCGTTACCGGCGCCACCGGCACCGTCGGCCGTCACGTGATCCATCACCTCATCGCGCGGGGCGCGACGGTGCGCGCCCTGGTTCGTCATCCAGACACGGCGCAGCTGCCCGACGCAGTGGAGCGGGTGCAGGGCGACCTGCTTGACGTCGATGCGCTGCGCGAGGCGTTCAAGGGCGTGTCGACGCTGTTCCTGCTCAATGCGGTCGTGGCCGATGAGTTCACCCAGGCGCTCATCACGCTCAACGTGGCGCGCGACGCCGGCGTGCAGCGGGTGGTGTACCTGTCGGTGATCCACGCCGACCGCTACGTGAACGTGCCGCATTTCGCCGGCAAGTTCGGGGTGGAACGCATGCTCGAGCAGATGGGCTTCAGTGCCACGGTCCTGCGCCCGGCCTACTTCATGGACAACGACCTGACCATCAAGGACGTCGTGCTGGGCTTCGGGGTGTATCCGATGCCGGTGGGCAGCAAGGGGTTGGCGATGATCGACGCAGCTGACATCGGCGAGATCGCGGCGCTTGAGCTGCTGTCACGCGACCAGGCGCTGCACGACAGCGCGCTGACCCGCATCAACCTGGTCGGCCCGGATACGCTCACCGGGGTGGATATCGCCGGCATCTGGTCGGAGGTGCTGGGGCGCTCGATCGCGTACGGTGGCGATGACACGGCGCCGTTCGAGCAGAACCTGCGCCGGTTCATGCCGGCCTGGATGGCCTACGACATGCGGCAGATGGCCGAGCGCTTCCTGAGTGACGGCATGCTGCCCGAGGCGGGCGACGTGGCGCGGCTGACCCGGCGGCTGGGCCGCCCGTTGCGCAGCTACCGTGACTTCGCCACGGCGGTGGCGGCAACGGCCTGACCGGCGTGTCGCCCGCGCGCCTCACCCCTTCGGCGGACGTTCGTAGTCCTCGGGCGTGGCGGTATGTTCGGCCTCGGGCATGTCCTTGTCCTTCCACCTCGCCTCGTCATTGCGAAGTTTGTCGGGCGTGTGGGCCTTGTCCTGGTCGTCGACGTCGGCGCCGGGATTCAGGGGAAGCTTGGTCATGGCAGTGTCCATCGAGAGGCGTCCAGGCCACGTTGCGCGCCTCCCGGTGAGCACCGTGTCTGGGCCGGCTGCACATTCCCAGCACATGGCGGTCACCGCAGGGGGACGCCCTCACCGGTATGTGTAGGTCCTACGTTATGCAAGGACCTACCGATGCGCGCACTGACTTACCACGGCAGCAAGGACGTACGGGTGGACACCGTTCCGGACCCCACGCTGGCCGCGCCGGACGACCTGATCCTGCGCGTGACCGCGACCGCCATCTGCGGCTCGGACCTGCATCTGTACCGCGGCAAGATCCCCGATCTGCATACCGGCGATGTGCTCGGCCATGAATTCATGGGCGTGGTGGAGGAAGTGGGCAGCGGCGTCACCGACCTGCGCCCCGGTGATCGCGTGGTGGTGCCGTTCGTGATTGCCTGCGGCGAGTGCTTCCACTGCAAGTTGGCTGAACACGCGGCATGCGAGACCACAAACACCGGCAAGGGCGCGGCGCTGAACCAGAAGGGCATCCGCCCGCCGGCGGCGCTGTTCGGCTACAGCCATCTGTATGGCGGCGTGTCCGGCGGACAGGCCGAGTACGTGCGCGTGCCCAAGGCCAACGTGGGGCCGCTGCGCGTCCCCGATGCGCTGCCGGACGAGCAGGTGCTGTTCCTGTCCGACATCCTGCCCACCGGCTACCAGGCCGCGATCAATGCCGGCATCAAGCCCGGGGCCACGGTGGCGATCTTCGGCGCCGGTCCGGTCGGATTGATGGCGGCGGCGTGCTGCCGCCTGCTGGGCGCCGAGACCATTTTCATGGTCGACCATCTCGCGTACCGGCTGGCGTTCGCGGCACAGACCTATGGCGTCACCCCGGTGGACTTCAGCAAAATCGAAGACCCGGCGCAGTACATCATCACCCAGACCAACGGGCGCGGCGTGGATGCCTCGATCGAGGCGGTAGGCTTTGAAGCCGAGGGCAGCGCGCTGGAGTCGGCGCTGACCACGCTGAAGGTGGAAGGCAGCAGCGGGGTGGCGATCCGCCAGTGCATCGCCGCGACCCGGCGCTGCGGCACGGTGAGCATTCCCGGCGTGTATGCCGGTTACCTGCACGGCTTCCTGCTCGGCGATGCGTTCGACAAGGGCCTCACCTTCAAGATGGGCCAGACCCACGTGCAGGGCCTGATGCCCGAGCTGCTGGATTACATCGGCGAAGGCGCGCTGGACCCGGGCGTGATCATCACCCATCGCCTGTCGCTGGAAGACGCCGTGCGCGGCTATGAGATCTTCGATCGCAAGGAGGAGGATTGCCGCAAGGTGATCCTCACGCCCTGACATGGACCGGCTTTCCGACCATGCCGCGCCCGCGCTGGAGGCCGATGCGCGCGAGGTGCTGGCCCGGCAGCCCTCGCTGCCGCTGCCGGGGCGCGGGCACACGCTGGAGCGCTGGCGCGCGCTTGCCGGCATCGCCGGGCATGACCTGTGCGTGGCCAAGGTAGTGGAGGCGCACTACGACGCGCAGGCGATCCTTGCCGATCTGCGCGCCGCGCCGTTGCCGCCCGATGCGCTGGCGGCGGTGTGGGCGGCGGAAGGACCGCAGGCAACGCTGCACTTCGACCCGGCCACCGGCACGGTCAGCGGCACCAAGCCGTGGTGCTCCGGCGCCGGGCTGGTGGATGAGGCGCTGGTGACCGCGCGCAGTGACGACGGTGCGCAGCTGCTGCGCATCCGCGTCGACGCGCCGGGCATCCTTCTGCAGCCGCAGACCTGGCATGCCACCGGGATGAGCCGCATTCCCAGCGGCAGCGTGCAGTTCACCGACGTGCCTGCCATCGCCGTCGGCAAACCCGGTGGCTACCTCGCGCGCCCCGGCTTCTGGCATGGCGGGGCCGGCATCGCCGCGTGCTGGTACGGTGCGGCGGCGGCCCTGGCCGCGCCCCTGCAACGCTCGCCGCGGGTGGCCGGGGACGGCCAGACCGCCGCCTTGCTGGGACAGGTGGACATGGCATTGCAGGCCACCGCCGCGCTCATCCGCGAGCTGGCGGCGTGGATCGATGCGATGCCGTCGCAGCCGCACCAGTCCGATGTGATCCGCGTGCGCAGCGTGGTCGAGCGCAGCTGCACGCAGGTACTCGATGCCGTGGGCCGCGCGCTTGGCCCGGCGCCGATGTGCCTGGACGCCGCACATGCCCGCCGCTGGAGCGACCTCACCGTGTTCATCCGGCAGAGCCATGCCGACCGTGACTGGGCCGAACTGGGCCGTGCGGTCCAGACGCAGGAGGGGCCGTGGACGCTGTAGGACCACGCATTGAAGGACAGGGCAGCCTGGAGACCGACTGGGCCGCCTGCCCCTGGTTGGAGGCGCTGCCGGTACACGACGCGGCCAGCGTGCTGCGGGATGTGCGCCGCCTGGTGGTGGTCTCGCCGCACCCGGATGACGAAGTGCTTGCGTGCGCCGGCGTGATGCAGGCTGCGCTGGCCCAGGACATCGCGGTGCACGTGGTGTCGGTGACCGACGGGGAAGCCTGTTACCCGGATGCCCCGTTGTGGCCGGCGGCGCGCCTGCGCGATGCACGCCGGCATGAGCTGGCCACGGCGATGCGCCTGTTGGGCCTGGACGCCACCCATGTGACCCCGCTCGGCCTGCCCGACGGCAGCGTGGCCACCCACGAGGTCGAGCTGGCCGCGCAACTGGCCGCGCAGGTACTGCCCGGGGACCTGCTGGTGGCGCCGTGGGTGGGTGACGCGCACCCCGACCATGACGCGGCCGGGCGTGCGGCGCAGGCGGCGGCCCGCGGGCGTGGCATTCGCAGCCTGCAGTACCCGGTGTGGGCGTGGCACTGGCTGGATCCACGCGCCGCCACCGGCCCCTGGCCGGGCGCGATGCGCATTCCAATGAGCCGCGCAGCGCAGGCAAGAAAGCACGACGCGATGCAGGCATTTGCCACCCAGACCGGCGCAGTGGAGGGCCTGGACTGCGAGCCGATCCTGCCGGCGCACGTGACCGCGCGTTTCCGGCGCGCGTTCGAGGTGCTGATCGGATGAGTACCGCCGACTACTTCCAGAAGCTGTACCAGCAGCCAGACCCCTTTCACTACCGCAGCCGCTGGTACGAGGCGCGCAAGCGCGCGCTCACCCTGGCGTGCCTGCCCCGGCTGCGCTATGCCAGCGCATGGGAGCTGGGGTGTTCCAACGGCGTGCTCACCGCCGCGCTCGCCGCACGCTGCGATGCCTTGCTGGGCACCGACATCAGCGCCGAGGCGCTGGCCGAGGCCGCGATTTCCACGCAGGCGTGGCCGGGGGTGACGCTGCAACGCGCCGACCACCCGGGTGACTGGCCGCCGGGCAGGTTCGACCTGATCGTGGTGAGCGAAGTGGGCTACTACCTGGACACGACGGCGTTGGCGCTGATGGCGCGGCAACTGCATGCCAGCCTTGCCGATGACGGGCTGTTGCTGGCCTGCCACTGGCGGCATCCGTTCGACGAAGCGCGAACAACCACGCCGCAGGTGCACCGCGCCCTGTCGGCCACGCTGCGGGAGGCGTTCACCTACCAGGATGAAGACCTGCTCCTGCAGGGCTGGAGCACGCAGCCGATCAGCGTGGCGCAGCAGGAGGGCCTGCGATGATCGCGGTGATCGTCCCGGCCCACAACGAGGTGGCGGACATCGGTCGCTGCCTGGCGGCGATCAACGTGGCCGGCGCGCATCCGCGTCTGCAGGGTGAGCCGGTCGTGGCGGTGGTCGCCCTGGATGACTGCAGCGACGGCACGGAGGCCGTGGCCGCCTCCTTCGGGGCGGCCACCCTCACCGTGGACGCGCGCTGCGTGGGCGCGGCGCGGGCAGCGGCGGCCAACCACGCGCTGGCGCTGGGCGCGCGCTGGATCGCCAGCACCGATGCGGACACGCTGGTGCCGCCGGAGTGGGTGTGGAAGCAGACGCGCTGCGGTGCCGACGCTTTCTGCGGGGTGGTGGACGTGGTGGATTGGCTGGATTACCCGCAGGCCGTGCGCGAGGCCTTCGCTTGCCGGGAAGTGGCCCGCGACGGCCACGGCCACGTGCATGGCGCCAACCTGGGCGTCAGTGCCGCGGCCTACCTGGCGGCAGGAGGCTTCGCGGCGTTGGCCACCGGCGAGGACGTGGCGCTGGTGCAGGCGCTGCAGCGCAGCCGCGCCAGCATCGCCTGGCATGCGCGACCGGCGGTGGCCACCAGCGCCCGTCGTGCGGCGAAGGCGCCGCAGGGCTTCAGTGGGTTCCTGCGCGCGCTGGAACGCGAGGTGCTGGACGCAGGCACGGCCTTGCTGCCGACGCCGGCGTTGCTGCGCTGACGAGGCGGCGGCAACGCCGGTGCGGCAGCCGCCTCAGGCGTTGGCCAGCACCGTGCGTATCCGCGTGGCGAGTTCGTCCAGGGTGAACGGCTTGCCGATCACCTGCACGCTGGGGTCGAGCACGCCGTCGCGCTCCAGCGCATTGCGGCTGTACCCGGTGGCGAACAACACCCGCAGGTCCGGCCGCCGCCGCAGCGCTTCGTCGGCCAGCTCGCGCCCGTTGACCTGCGGCATCACCACGTCGGTGAACAGCAGCGCGATGGCCGGATGCGCATCCAGCAGTGCCAACGCCGTGGCAGCGCCATCGGCGGCCAGCACGGGGTAGCCCATCTCGCTCAGGGCGTCGATGGAGAACTGCCGCACGGCCGGTTCGTCGTCCACCACCAGGATCAACTCGCGGTCGCCGCCCGGCGCTGCCGTGCCCTCCGGCCCCTGCGCGCCGCCCGCATCGCCTGCGTCGCCTGCCTCCATCGCCGCGACCGGGCGCGGCAGGTACACCTTTACCGTGGTGCCCTGGCCCACCTGCGAGGCGATCTTGAGGTGGCCGCTGGACTGCTTCACGAACCCGTACACCTGCGAGAGCCCCAGCCCGGTGCCCTGGCCGACGCCCTTGGTGGTGAAGAAGGGATCGAAGGCCTTGGCGATCACCTCCGGCGGCATGCCGTGGCCGCTGTCGGCCACGCTGATCATGATGTAGCGGCCGGGCGGTACGTCGGGATGCGCGTCGTCGCCGGGCGCATCGATGCAGCAGTTGGCGGTGCCCACCCGCAGATGACCGCCCTCCGGCATGGCGTCGCGCGCGTTGACGGCCAGGTTGAGGATGACGTTCTCCAGCTGGTTGGCATCGGCGAACGCCGGCGACAGGTCGTCGGCCAGCACCGTGTCCAGATGGATGCGGCTGCCCAGCGAGTGCACCAGCAGGTCCGACATGCCGGCCACCAGCTGGTTCACGTCCAGCTGCACCGGCTGCAGCGGCTGCTGGCGTGAGAACGCGAGCAGGCGCTGGGTGAGCTGGGCGGCGCGGCTGGCGCCGTCGATGGCCATGTCGATGTAGCGCGTGGCGCGCGGGTCGCTGTCGCCCAGGCGCAGGGCCAGCAGGTCCAGCGGGCCGATCACCGTGGCCAGCATGTTGTTGAAGTCATGCGCGATGCCGCCGGTCAGCTGGCCCACCGCTTCCATTTTCTGGCTCTGCCGGAGCGCATCTTCCACCCGGGTGCGCTCGGCTACTTCCTCGGCCACGCGGCTTTCCAGGCGCTCGTTCAATTCGTGCAGGCGCGCATCGGCGGCCTTGCGTGCGCTGATGTCGATGGCCACGCCCACCACGCGCACGCAGCGATCGCCGTCGAACAGGCCCTGGCCCTTGGCGGCGACCCAGCGCACCACGCCATCTTCCTTGCCGATGGTGCGGTACTCCACGTCGTAGCGCGCGCGCTGCGCCGGGTCGGCCGCGGCGGCAAACGCGGCGCTGGTCATGGCCAGGTCGTCCGGGTGGATGCCGCCGTAGAAGTCGCGCATGGAGACGGCCACGTCTGGCGAGATGCCGAACATCGCCTTGGTCCGTGCCGGCCAGATCAACACATCGTGCACCAGGTCCACGTCCCAGAAGCCCATGTCGCCGGCCTCGGTGGCCAGGCGCAGGCGCTCTTCACTGTCGGCCAGGGCGGCCTCGGCGGCCTTGCGCCCGGACAGGTCGAGCATGGCGCCGATCATCCGCACCGGCTCACCGGCGGCGCCCCGCAGCATCGCACCGCGGTCGAGCACGGCGGCGTAGCTGCCATCGGCCCGGCGGAACCGGTATTCGGCCGACCACGCGTCGCCGTCGCCGTCGATGACGGCATGGATGTCGGCGTCCACCCGCGCACGGTCGTCGGGGTGGATGTGGTCCAGCCACCACTGTGCGTCGGTCTCGCTGTGCGCATGCCCGAACAGGGTGGCCAGCGCCTCGTTCCAGACCACCTGGCCATCGCTGATGCGCCAGTCCCAGATCGCATCGTTGGTGGCGCGGGCGGCCAGCCGGTAGCGCTCCTCCACTTCCAGGTGGCGCGCTTCGGCCACCTTGCGCGCGGTGATGTCCAGCGAGGTGCCTATCAGCCCGACCACATTGCCGTCGGCATCGCGCAGGGGCGACTTGGTGGACAGCCAGTGCGCGCGCCGGCCATCGGGAAAGCTGACCTCTTCCTCCAGCTGCTCGCTCTGCCCGCTGGCCATCACCCGCTCGTCGGTCGCCATCACCGTGGCGGCCTGCACCGGGTCGCCGAGCAGTTCGGCATCGGTGCGGCCCACGTACGCTTCCGGCGGCCTGCCGATCAGCTCGGTGGTGCCGCGGTTGCCGATCAGGATCCGACCTTGCCGGTCCTTGGCGTAGACCACGCCGGGCGCAGCCTCCACGAAGGAACGCAGCAGGGTCTGCGCCTGGTCGCGCTCGGCTTCCACCCGGCGTCGTTCGTCGATGTCGATGAGTACGCCGGGGAAACCGATGGCCTTGCCCTCGGCATCCAGGTCCACCCGGCCGATGGCTTCGATCCAGCGGTACTGTCCATCCGCGCTGCGGGTACGGTACTGGTGTGCGTAGCGGCCGCCGCGACGGACGGCCTCGGCGATCGCCTCGGCCAGGCCGGGCCGGTCCTCGGGATGCACCGCGGCCACCACCTGTTCCAGGCGCAGCTCGGTGCGGGCCAGTGCCGGGTCCAGGCCATGCACGCGGGCCAGCGCATCGTCGACGGTGAGGCTGTCCTGGGCCACGTCCCAGAACCAGGTGCCGATGATGGCGCCGGCGGCCAGCGCCATGTTGACCCGCTCGGTGTCACGCTCGCCTGGTGGATCGGAAGAATGCGAAGCGCTCACGGGGTACTCGCGGTGAAAGGGGAGGAGTCCAGGCGTTCACCCGGAAGATGCAGCGAGGCGAGGCGAGGAGGCGACCTAGAGTAGCGCCGCCGCCCGCGCATGGGGAACCACGGCACGGCCCCGGCCGGCGCAGCGGAACCGGGCGGCGTGCGGCTTCCCTCCCGCGCACCGACGCGGTGACGCCCCGGTTCTGGCTCCTGCAAGCCGTGGGCGGGTCGCGGTGCCTGCTGGCTCGGGCACATCCGCTCGCGCGTTTCACCTGGGCGACAGGACCATGCCGCCGGGTTGCGGGTCCGTGAAGAAGTCCGTCGCCGCGCGCGCCCGCGCTGCGGTGGCGGCGGGGGTGTCTTCCGGCGGATCACGGGTCGTGCCGGCCCAGGCCAGGCGCTGGCCAACCGCAGTGTCCCCAAACGCTTCCTGTGCTCTTCCTCGTGGTGGGCGAGCACAACGCAGGCTCGCCCGGGGCGCGGCCCGAGCGCCATATGAGCTGCGGTCGAAGGACGCCTTCAGCGGCGGCGCGGCCGGCTGAGCGGTGCGCCGCTGCCGTCAGCCGTGCGCGGCGAACGTGCCGTGGAAGCCGAGCGGCACCGCGTACGGCAGCCACGCCTGCGCCAACGGGCCTTCGTCGATGCGCCGGGCGTCGAGCACGGCGATGCCGCTGCGTTGGGTGGCCGCGTCCAGCAGGGTGCCGACCAGCCAGCCGTCGTCGGCGCTGCGGCTGCCGGGGCGCGGTACGAACACATGCTCCTCGGCCAGGATGTCGCGGCCGTAGCGGTAGACCTCGCGGCGGCCGCGGTCCACGTCGTAGCTGGCCACCGCGTTGAAGTAGGGCGCGCTCGTGTCGCCGTGCATGGCCGGTGCGTACAGGCGGGCGCCGCGGCTGCCGGTGCTGCGGGTGTCGAACAGCGGGAACTCGATGCCGGTGATGCCGGTGTCTTCCCAGTGCGCCTTGCCGGTGCGCAGGTCCAGATGCAGCTCGCGCAGCGATGCGTTGGAGTTGGCCGCGTGCGCGGCATCGCCGGCCATGGCCGCCTGCATGGGCGAGCGCGCCTCGTTGATGTCGTCGTGGCGGACGGTGCGCATCACGATGCGGCCGTTGCGCTGGTAGGCATCGCCGAAATGGTAGGCGGCGGTGAACGCGGCCTCGAACCACTGCGCGCTGTCCGGGGCGGCCTTGGGCACGACGGCGATGCGGCAGGGGCGGTCCGGGGCAAAGGCCAGGCGCTCGAAGAACGCGCCGCCGCCCTGCCTGTAGTCGAACGGCATCAGCATGAAGACCAGGTGCGCGTCGGTCATGGCGAAGGCATGCAGGTAGCCCATGAACGGCGTGTCCAGCACGCTGGCCGAGCGCAGCTGGCCGTCCGCGCCGATCTTCCAGACCAGCAGGCCGGTGCCGCCCAGCAGCGACAGCGAGCCGAAGTTCCACACCGTGCCGTCGCGGTCCACCAGCGGGTGCGCCGAGAACGGCACGCTGGCCAGGTCCGGGCGCCAGGCGGTCGGGCCGAGCGTGGTCAGCTCATCCGGGTCCAGTTCGAAGGCCGAGCCGGCTTCGCACAGCGCGAACAGGCGGCCGTTGATGTTGATCACCGACGTGTTGGCGGCGTTGGCGTCGTCGTTGTTGCGCACCGGCTGCATGTCCGGCACCACCGTGCCGGCGGCCGGGTACAGGAAGCGCCCGGCCTTCTGCTCGCGGGTGAACTTGGGCGTGGCCACCATGCGCGCGCGGTGGGTGAGCGTGCCATCGCCGTTGAAGTGCCACCCGTGCACCATGCCGTCGCCATCGAACCAGTGGTCGTAACGGAAGCCGTTGCGCTCGGTCCAGGCCGGGCCGTTGCGGTACAGCGTGCCGGCCAGGCCCTGCGGCAGGCGGCCCTGCAGGGGCACCGTGGCCGGCCCCAGGATTTCACTGTCGACGCTGCGCCAGCCGGTCAGCCACGGATGCTGCTGGCGGGCGGCGGCGAAGCTGGCGGCATCGCCGGCGAAGGCGGGCAGGCTGCGCAGCGCGGTGGCGCCGAGCAGGGCGGTGGTGGTGGCCGAGAGCAGCGAGCGGAGGAAACGTCGGCGGTCCATGCGGGGTCTCAAGGTTGGCGGGGAGGGCGGCGGGCAATCAGCGCAGCGCGATGCTGATCGCCGCGCCGTCGGCCGGCACGTGCACGCGGGCTTCGTCGAAGGTGGGCTTGCGCTGCACCTGCGGGTTGTTGCTGAAGCCGTAGCCCTCGACCGGGATGCCAACGATGTTGGTGTCCAGCGTGCCGTTGTCGTTCTCGTCGTGGGTGACCAGCACGGCGTAGTCGCCGGCCGGCAGGTTCTTGAACACCACGTGCGCGTCGTCGGCGGTGGGCGCCAGGCGCTGCGCCTGGACCGGCGCGGCCTTGCCCTCCCAGCCGGCCGTGCCATCCACCACCGCCAGGCGCACGGTGCCGGTATGGACGCGGATGCCGTGCAGGTCCACCTGCAGGTCGCCGGCCGAGGCGGAGGCGGCCAGCAGCAGGCCGGCGAACGGGAGGCAGAACAGGGCGTTGCGGATCATGGCGGTGGCTCGGGTTGGGTGTGGGGCCAGTCTGCCCAGCCGTGCGGCGCGGCCCCATGCCCAGTGGTCATCGATCCGCAGTGCCGGAAGTCACTTTCTGCACGCGGGCCATTGCCGCATGGGGCACTGCACGGGCAGCATGCGGACATGCCTGCTTTCCTGCGCACCCTCATCAGCCCGCTCAGCCTCGCCGGCCTGCTCACCATCATGGGGGTAGGGCTGTCGCTGGGCCTGCCCTCCGACGCCGACGGCGCGCTGCGCTGGGGCGTGCTCGGGGTGTTCATCGCCCTGTTCCTGGCCTATGACCACCTGCCACCGCGCACCCCGCTGCGCCTGGCCAGCGATGTGGTGCAGGCACTGCTGGCGTTGTGGCTGGCCTGGCTGGAACCGCGCGTGGGCACCGTGCCGGTGCTGCTGGTGGTGCTGGTGGCGCACCTGGCCGAGCACTGGTCGCCGCGCGTGGTGCTGGCCACCACGGTGGTGCTCAACGTGGTCCTGTACCTGGTGCTGCGCCACAGCGGCTTCACCCAGCCCTTGCTGATCGTGGCGATCTACGCCGGCTTCCAGGCGTTCGCCGCGCTCACCGCGCATTACGCGCGCAGCGCCGAGCAGGCCCGCGACGCGCTGGCGCGGGTCAACGCGGACCTGCTCGCCACGCGCACCCTGCTGGCCGATGGTGCCCGCGACGCCGAGCGCTTGCGGCTGGCGCGCGAGCTGCACGACGTGGCCGGGCACACGCTCACCGCGATGCGCCTGAACCTGCGCGCGCTGGCCGCCGACCCCGCGCTGGCCGGCCGCGAGCCGTTGGTGCAGGCCGAACGCCTGTCCGGTGAGCTGCTCGGCGATATCCGCCGCGTGGTGCAGTCCATGCGCGATGAGCGCGGCCTGGACCTGGCCACTGCGCTGCAGGCGCTGGCGGCGCCGTTCCCACGCCCGGGCCTGCGCGTGCGCATCGACGCGCGCGTGCGCATCACCCACCCCATCGTCGCCGACGCGGTGCTGCGGCTGGCGCAGGAAGCGTTGACCAATGCCGCCCGGCATGGCGATGCCGCTACGGTATGGCTGGACATCGACAACGAGGACGACGGCGTGCGCATCGACATCCGCGACGACGGCCAGCGCGCCGAGCGCATCCGCGAAGGCAACGGCATCACCGGCATGCGCGAGCGGCTCGCCGAGCTGCACGGCACGCTGGAACTGGCCCGGACCGACGCCGGTGGCATGCACCTCACCGCGCGGTTGCCGGCATGAGCGCGGCCACGGCGTTGCGCGTGGCCCTGGCCGACGACCAGGCGCTGGTCCGCGCGGGCCTGCGCGCGCTGCTCCAGGGCCTGGGCGTGCAGGTGGTGCTGGAGGCCGATGACGGCCAGACGCTGCTGGATGGGCTGCTGGCCCAGCCGGTGGACGTGGTGCTCAGCGACATCCGCATGCCCGGCCTGGACGGCATCCAGGCGTTGCAGCAGGTGCGCGCGCGTGGCGACCGCACGCCGTGGCTGCTGCTGACCACCTTCGACGAAAGCGACCTGCTGCTGCGCGCCAGCGAGGCCGGCGCGCAGGGCTTCATGCTCAAGGATGCCGCACCGGAAGACCTGCACGAGGCGATCGTGCGGGTTGCACGCGGCGACACCCTGCTGCAGCCGGTCAGTACCGACCCGGTGCGTGCGCGCTATCGCTTCCACGACGAGGCACCGCCCAGCGATACCTTCGGCGAGAAGGAAGTGGCGATCCTGCGGCTGCTGGCCGGCGGCTACTCCAACAAGGAGATCGCACGCAGCCTGTTCCTGGCCGAGGGCACGGTGAAAAACTACGTGTCCACCATCCTGGACAAGCTCGGCACGCGCGACCGCACCCGCGCGGTGTTGAAGGCGATCACGCTGCGCGTCATCTAAGGAACGGCAGCGGATCGCCGCGCTACGGCGACCCGGCCGCCGTGCCGGCGCCCTCGTCCTGCAGCGCCAGGCGGATCGATCCGGCCAGGTCGCTGCGGGTGAACGGCTTTGGCAGGATCGCGATGTTCCTGCCGACCGTGCCGCTGGCATCGATGTCGCGCGGGTAGCCGGAGGTGAACAACACATGCAGCTCCGGCTTGTGCTGCAGCGCGCGCTTGGCCAGCTCCCAGCCGGACATCCCCGGCATCACGATGTCCGAGAACAGCAGGTCCACGGCGACGTCGGTGCGCTCCAGCAGGCGCATGGCGGACGGGCCATCGTGTGCTTCCAGTACGCGGTAGCCGAGCTGGCGCAGGGTCTCCACGGTGTAGGCGCGCACGTCGTCGTTGTCCTCGGCCACCAGTATCGTGGTGTCTTCCAGCACCTGGTACAGGCCTTGCCGCGGTTCTTCCAGCGGCCGGCTGTCGGGCAGCGGCGCGGCCGAGCGCGGGAACAGCATGGTGATGGTGGTGCCGGCGCCCGGGGCCGAATCCAGCAGCACATGGCCACCGGACTGCTTGACGAAGCCATACACCATCGACAGCCCCAGGCCGGTGCCGCGGCCCACCTCCTTGGTGGTGAAGAAGGGCTCGAACACCCGGGCCACGGTCTCGGCGGACATGCCGTGGCCGCTGTCGCGCACGCGCACCATCGCGTACTGGCCCGGGGGCACGTCCGGATTCTGCGCGCTGAAATCATCGTCCAGGTGGGCGTTGTCCACCTCGATGGTGAGCCGGCCGCCCTCGGGCATCGCGTCGCGGGCATTGACGGCCAGGTTGAGCACCGACGCCTCCAGCTGGCTGGGATCGATCTCCACGCACCAGATGTCCGGGCTGTGCAGCATTTCCAGTTGCACCAGTTCGCCCAGCGAGCGCTTGAGCATGTCCTGCATGTCGCTGACCTGCGCGTTGAGGTCCA
>Ga0213827_1000902_pt1 | contig 19104 bp, 20 predicted proteins | sample MC6MC0898MG_FD_180669 | JGI IMG/M metagenome (GOLD analysis project Ga0213827, IMG submission 180669) | Enriched soil aggregate microbial communities from Iowa State University, Ames, United States - MC6-MC0898-MG | ecosystem: Environmental > Terrestrial > Soil > Unclassified | place: USA: Iowa...
ATAGTGGTTGATGCATTTGCAGGCGAACATTCGCCCACGCGTGTAGCCTGACAGGGCAGCACTCCCTGCCCATCACCAGGAAGCCCCTCATGCCCTACCCCATCGAACAGAAACTCGTCGTCGGCGTTGCCTCCAGTGCCTTGTTCGACCTGACCGTGTCTGACGATATCTACCAGACCGATGGCGTAGAAGCCTACCGCCTGCACCAGGAAGCCAACCTCGACGTGCCCTTCCCCAAGGGCGTCGCCTTCCCTTTCATCCGCCGCTTCCTGAGCATCAACAAGGCCTTCCCGGACCAGCTGCCGGTGGAAGTGGTGCTGCTCTCGCGCAATTCCCCCGAGACCGGCCTGCGGGTGTTCCGCTCGATCGACCATTACGGCCTGGACATCACCCGCGCGGCGTTCATGTCCGGCCGTTCGCCTTACGAATACATCCCTGCGTTCAACGCCTCACTGTTCCTCAGCGCCCACGAAGGCGACGTGCAGCGTGCCATTGACGCGGACTACCCCGCCGGCCTGGTGTTGCCGAGCAAGATCTACGATGACGAGATCGACACCGAACTGCGGGTGGCCTTCGACTTTGATGGGGTGATTGCCGATGACGAGGCGGAAAGCGTGTACAAGCAGCGCCAGGACTTGAATGAGTTCCAGGCCCACGAGCATGCGCACAAAGCCATCCCGCACCAGCCTGGGCCATTGGCGGACCTGTATCGCAAGCTTTCGTTGATTCGCCATCTAGAGGATCGCAAGCTGGCACAAGACCCCGAGTACAAGCGCATTCTGCGCATTGCCATTGTCACGGCGCGCAATGCACCGTCGCATGAACGGGTGGTGACGACGCTGAAGAACTGGGGCGTTTCGCCTGATGAGTCGTTCTTCCTGGGTGGGATGGAGAAGGACCGGGTGCTGTCGATTCTCAAGCCGCACATGTTCTTCGATGACCAGCGCAGCCACCTGATGTCGGCGGCGGGGGATTTGCCGATGGTGCATGTGCCGTTTGGGGTGGCGAACCGGGCCCACAAGGAGCGGGTCGTGAAACTCGGGCTGGTGGCGAATGGAACAGGCAAACCCGCTCCGTAGCAGGCTACAGGCTCTTTCCTTGCAGCCTGCCAGGCCGGTGAGCCGCACCAGCGGCAGGGCGAGCTTGTAAAACAACAGCATAGCCTGCGCAATCACTGTGGGAGCTGGCTTGCCAGCGATCACCGGCGAAGCCGGTGCCAAACACTGCGGCGCCTGCATCGCCGGCAAGCCGGCTCCCACACAGTCAGCAACGCATTGCGCCCATTCTTCTTTGCACGATTACACAGGCTGAAGGTCGGAAATCAGCGAGGGCCGCCGCCGTGGCCACCCATGCCAAAGCCGCCATGGCCACCACCATGCCCGCCGCCACCGCCACCGCCGCCACCTGGGGGCATGAACATCCAGCAACCCGACAAGGTGGATACCAACGCGGCGACGAGCGCTGCGCGAACTACGTGTTTCAACTTCATCAAAAAACTCCAAAGGGCAAGATCTGCTGCCTGCCTGACGCCAGGTGAAGCAGCGCGCGGATTCTAGATGCGCAGCGTGCTGGCCTGGGGGAGCTTTTCCATAACTTTACAATCAGCGCGCCTCAATCGAATGCGCCATTGCCTTGCCCCTGCCCTTTTTCATTGCCGTTGCCTTTGCCATTAGCTGGGTCGGCGTATGCCCTTGAATTCATAGGGCTGCTCAACGCTCTGCCTGGCGTCATCCGGCACATCGTCAGCCTCCTGCCGCCCACCGCCCTCTTCCTCGTTCATGAGCGGGTCATCATCCGGATCGGGAACCGTGGGGCGGTCCGGGTTGATTGCCGGGTCGGGTGAAGGGGGCATGTCGCGGTCGCTGCCCCCTTGTGCGAATTGCTCGGTATTCATCATTGCATCCCTCGAAAGAAAAGGCGCGTAGCTCAACGAGGTTGCGGGTGGTCGCGCCTGAGGTTCAGGGTTTTGCGAAGCTAGGCGCTTGGCGCGCTCGCACCGACTTCATCCATGAAGTCTTCGAGATACGCCTGGAGCCTTGCATGACGTAAAGCGGCAAGCCGCGCCCCTTCTCCGGTCTGGAACCCTGATGCAAGCTTGAGCAGCTTGGTATGGAAGTGTTCGATCGCGAATGCAGTGTCCTGATAGGCCCTGCCCTGCGCGTTGGGGTTGGTGAAGTCGTAAAGCGACGAGCCCATGCGCCCGGCCACGTAGAAACAGCGGGCGATACCCACCGCCCCGATCGCGTCGAGGCGGTCACTGTCTTGCAGAATCCTGGCCTCCAGCGTCAGGGGTTCGAAGCCTGCCGAGTAGCTGTGGGTTTTGACTGCATGTGCCACCTGCTCGATGCGCGGCACGGGCCAACCCATGGTTGCCAGGATTGAAGCGGCTTTTTCAGCCGACAGCGTCGACGCCTGCCCACGCAGAGGCGAGTTCTTTTCCACCGCAACGCAGTCGTGCAGCACAGTGGCTGCGAGCAGCACTTCAAGGTCGCCGCCTTCTACCCGCTGAATACGCTGAGCGTTGACCCACACCCGGTGGATGTGTGACAGGTCGTGGGAGCCGTCGCTCTGACCGCTAGGTAGGTGCTTGAGCAGTTCGGCGGCCAGGGGCCGGAAGGGGGCGAAGGCTTCAATCGTCATCTGGTGGCATTCCATTAGAGGTACTTTACGACCGCATCAAAGGTTTGATACCGATCCAATTCTTTACAGCGGAAGGTGAGACCTGGCAACGAAGCCGTTGCGAATTTCGTTTATTTCGATTATTTTATTTTCAATAAACGAAAAAGGAGCCTCCTACGTGAAAGCACCCGTCCAGTTCATCCTTGACCAGAATGAGTCGCCGATGTTCGCAGTGCTGCCGTACGCGGAATATATGCGGCTGATCGCAAACCAAAATGAAGTACAAGACACAGCCAATGCGCCGTCTTTGCTCAGTGAGGACGGCCGCTACATTCGACTGCCTCATGGTGGCCCTGACGCCCAGCTGGACATCGTTGAATTGCTGCTGCTGCTTGAATCGAAAGGCATCACCGACCTGGCAATCAACCAGCGCGCCCAAACGCTGCAGAAGTTCCCAGACGAACAGGCCGACACCCTCGACCCCATCATCAGGCGCGAATTGCTTGGCAAGGACTCGCCCTACCAAAACACGATGCAAGCAGTGACCGAGGTGGTTGACGCCTTGGTCGAGACGGGCATTTTCAGCCGGACCAAAAAGTCTTACTCCTGCTTCTACCGCCCTGTGAACGCCTTGATCCTGGACCAGGAAAAAGCCTCCCGTTTCGTGAAGGCCTACACCTGAAGCACTCATCGCTGGAACAGGCCTGAAGTCATTCCGGTATCAACCCACACTTGCGCACTTAGCAAATCAAGGAGCTATGCCATGCAGCACATCACTCAAGTCGACAGCACGCTCTGGGCATTGATCAGCCGCTTGCAAGGCAAGCAATTGCAAACGCCATCGAACAAAAGTAACACCTTCTTCCGGGTCGTCGCCGTCGATACCGCCGGCGTTAAAATCGAAACCGGAGCAAATGACAGCCTGATTACCCTGACCCGTGCAGCTTTCCAGCAAACGTTGGACTACCTCAGCGAAAATGAGCACTTTGGCCAGCTTCATGCTGTGGAAATCCGCTCCAACCAGAATGCTGAAAACGCCGGCCCGCTCTGTCAGGCCGCACGCCGCAATGCGCAAGGCAAGTTGAGCACTGTCGTCATCACCTACATCCTGCCGATTCTGGAGCAATGCCACGCGGTCGGCATCCAGCGTGAAACCACGCCGACCAGCACGTGGTTGGTGCCCTGAGCAACCCGCTCGCTGGCGCTTGAGGACCGTACTTAGGCGCAAGATCCTGAGTACGCTGCCCCAGAGAAGCTCAATGATCATGGCGCGACAGACGCCTGCCTATTAGCGGGTAGTGACGACGTTGACGGAAAAGAAAATCCAGTAGGCCAGCGCAAGATCATTTGATAAATTGCATGATATCAAATAGACATCTTTCGCTTCGCAAACAGGGACGTAACATGACCAACGTCAACGTATTTCTGCGAGAAAACCTCGCCGGCATCTCCAGCAATATTTCCGTCGCACCGCGGATCGATGAAAAGAAACTCAATAACGCGGTACAAGCCTTTGCATTTACAGGCAATCCATCCACCGTCGTAGCACTGTTCGACAACACGCTGTTCGGCAGTGGCAAGGACGGCATCCTGTTTACCGGCGAACAGCTGATTTATCGCAGCGGAAGCTTCACCGATCCCGTCAGTGTTCCCTTCGCTGCCATTGCCGCAGTGGAGTACATCGAGACGGTCAGTGGCAGCAAGGGCGACAAGGCGGAAGTGTCCTTGCTGATCCGCCGTAAAGAAGGTGCAGACCTGTCCATTACTGGCTTGTCGAGCTGCAATTACCGCAAACTGGCAGATACGCTGCACACCTGTGTACAGGACTTCAGCGAGTTCAAGGAAGAGCGCCAGTTGGTTTCAATCGATGAGCTCGGCGAACCGCTGAAAGTTGCTTACGTCCAGGTAATCATCAATTCGGCTTACGCCGATGACCGGCTCATCGATGACAAGGAGTTTGCCGAAATCCTGCAGTTGATGACGCGCCTCGACTTGAGCTCAAGTGCCCGTTTCATCCTGCGTGCTTACATGACCTCCACAAACACGCATATTCCACTGGCGACGTTGCTCGAGCGCATCGACATCAACAGCCCGGCAGGGCAAATCAAGGCGCTGCACGTTTCGTTGGTCAAGGACCTGATCAACCTCTACTACAGCACCGGTGGCCGCGATATCGCCCAGTTCGCGTTCCTGCATGACAACCGCCAACAGTTGCAAGTCAGCGATGAGGAAATCGAACTGGCAGTGATGGCGATCAAGAACGATTACGACATGCTCCGCGATGATCTGACTGATGATCAAATCGTCTCAGCGCTCAAGCTGCTTTCTGCCAAAGCCGCGGCGGTTGGCACGCCGCTGGCGGCCGTTTACCTGTCAGGCTCGGTGGTGGGCATGTCCGCAGCCGGCCTTACTTCCGGTTTGGCCAGCCTTGGCATGGGCGGTTTGCTCGGAATGTCGGGGATGGTGACCGGGATTGGAGTCGCCGTTTTGATCGGCGTAGGTGCATATGCTGGCGTCCGCAAGCTGACTGGCGCGGACGAACTGAGCCGCTCCAAACGTCGCGAACTGATGCTCAACGAAGTCATCAAGCAGACGCAGCTGACTATTTCCTTGGTCATGAAGGACATCAACTTCATCACTGAGAAACTCAATGAAGCCATTCAGGCTCACGGGGTACAAGGCGCCAAGATCAAGCAGCTTACCGAGCTGATGGTACGCATCTCCAGCGCCGGGCAGGTGCTGGCGGAAAAATCCAGCTCGGCCCAAGCCAGCGCAACCAAACTACGCTGCGCCCAGTTCCTGGATGAAGGCAAATTACGTGCGCTGACCCGTGAACCGACCAAGGCCGAACTGTACGACTGGATTCTGGACTTCTACGAAGAACGTTCAGTGCTGGTAAGCAGCGCGGACGATGAACAGGAAGTACGCGAAATCAAGCTATGCATCAAACACGATCGCAATAGCAAGCAATTAGAGGGCCTGGCCCGTGCCTTCGAAGCCATCGGTTACTTCAATGTCGGCGATGTGCTGCTGGGGTCTGCCAGTGAGGTGGCCGGCAAGGCCCGGGAAAAACTGAGCAGCCTGTTCTCATGACGCAAAAAAACGCTCTGCATGATCAGGCGCAGGCGATGCTGATCCAGCAGCATCAGCTGGATCAGACCAATGCGCATCTGGACCAAATGCTAGGTGCCCTTGACAGAATGGGCCAAGACCAGCGCAGCAACGACGAGCTGCTCGACAGCCTGCTTGCCCAGGCGCAAAACGTTGTAGATGGGCAACAACTGGCGATCTCCATTGGGGTGCAGGAAGAAATGCACCTCGAGCGCGAGCTGCTGATGTCACCCGCTGATTACCCGACAACACTCCAGCCTCTGGAGTTGCTCGACATCATCGAAATTGACCTGGACGCGGATTGGCCTGACTGCCTGGTACAACTCGACAGTTATGCCGCCCGGCAGGGCATGGAGCGTGCCCCAGATCCGTTCCGCAGCCTGATGACCGACAGCCAGCGCATCTCCCTGGAAAAACGTATCCTGGCTGATCTCACCCTCAAATCGGCAGCCTGCGATCAGTATGACTACATGATCGCCGGTACCTGCGGCCTTATTGGCGGCTTGGTCGATGTGTTCTTTGTAGGAATGCCGGGCAAGAGTGCTCTAGGCAAATGGGCGGACGAGCAGACCGATAATGCGGTGCGGGGGTTTGCCAGGCTGAACGGCTGGAAAGGCGGGAAGGATGGCTCCAACAAGGTAGCCAGCGCCATTGGTTTTCTCGAGAAAAAATTCAAGATCAATTACGACCAGGCAACCAGCCACGACACGGGTGGCGCTGTGCAGAACATGTCGATGAAGAATCACCATGTGAAAAGCCTGGGCCACTCACCAGACCTGTTGGGGCTGTTCTTCTCAATCCTCGATCAATTCACCAGCACCGCGCACTTCGTCGACAAAGGCAAACTCATCAGCGTGAGTACCCAGACATTCGAGTTGAGCGGCGGCAACCTGGTAGCCAAGGTTTTTGCCGGGTTCATGAACTGGCTGGGACACCTGTTTTCCGATATGGCAGGCTCTTCCGGTGGCCGTGGAAAAGTGGATGCCGGCCGCGGCTCGGGTATCCCGATCCCTTTCTATTCGCTGCTGCAGTTCATGAACGTCGGCTCTTTCGGGCAACACAGGCAGACCTTCGCCACCGTGGCCGTGAAAGTGTTCGAGGCGGGCTACGACATGCGTCACGGCCTGGCCATGGCGATCCCGGTAATGATTACCGAACTGCTTACCCGCACGATGTGGGTGGTGAAACAGCGGTTCTTTCACCATCAGCAATGGCGCGACTGTGTGCCGACGCCAAACAACCCGGAGCTGCGCAGGATGCTGTTAGTCGGCCACGGGACTTTGTGCCTGGTCGACGGCACAGATGCTGCTTTGCGTTCGGGGGGCAACATTGTGGCTTTCATGGCCCGCAGTAACTTGATTGCCTGGGTCCGGCTGGGCACTCTGGCGCTCAAGGACCTCAAGGCAAGCTATGCGGGAGGTTCACTGGATATCGAAGCCGTTGATACTTACCTGGAGGCGGAGTACATGCGTTTGCTTACCGCGTGAGCGAAAACGGATTCACTTCAGGGGCGGGAGGAGTGGCCGCCCGCCCACTCCCCTGCTCTAACCAAGGCTATTTCTCCATGCTATCAAGGTAGTAGCACTCTGCCTTGATCCATAGATGGCACTTCGCTATATTCCCTTCCGATTCAGGCCTATCTGCCAATCACCGCAGGACGCCTACATTCGTGCAAGGAGCATGCTTGATGACCCAACTCGCCCTGGACCCATTGGCGCAAGCCGTCCACCAGGCTACCCCCGATGTGAGCGCAACGCTTCTGCATCAGTATGAGCAAGTGGTCATCAAAAGCCTGCTCACCTCATTTGGGCTGGACTTCCTGCTGGCCAATGACCGCCGTGGCGGCCACGTAGATACCCTGCACACTGTACGTGACGAGACCGTGGGTTATGCATCTGCGGCGAACGAGGCGGCTTACGCCGCGCGCGGCGACTATGACAGCGCGGCCTACCACTCCACCGAGACTTACAAACAGGTGGGGGGAGAGTACAAAGCGGGTAAACAATCCGGCACGCTGCAGGATGCCTATACGGGCAAGACCTTTGCACGCAACGCAGATGTGCATCGTGACCACACGATTGCGGCCAAGACGATACATGACGACCGCGCCCGGGTTCTGGCGAAGCGTGATGGTGTGGAATTGGCCAACCAGCGCAGCAACCTCAATGCCACCGATGGGTCGGTAAACACATCCAAGAAAGATAAGAGCGCCGACGAGTTCATCCGCTATCTCGACCAGAACGAAGCGCAACGCAAGGCTGAAATCAGCGACCTGCAATCGAAGCAGCGCAGTGTCGGCCTCACCGATAAAGAGCGCAAGACGTTAAACAAACTGGAAAAGCTCGACGCCGTCGACCCAGGCAAACTGCGTGAAAAAGACCGGATCGCCCGTGAAGCCTACGAACGCGAACTGGCCAACAGTTATTACACCAGCACTGCATTCCTGGCCGACACCGCCAGCGCCAGCCTCAACCAAGGGGTGCGCATGGGCGCGCGGGAAACGCTCGGCCTGGTCCTGCTTGAAGCGTGGAATGCACTACGCCAAGAGTTGCCGCACATTCTGCAGAGCATGAAAGGCAACTTTGACCTTGGCCTCTTCCTGCAGCACCTGGGCAATGCCTGCAAGGCGGCGTTCGAAGGCGTACAGGCCCGGCGCGGTGAACTGCTGACGCGTTTCAAGGACGGCCTGCTGGCCGGCGTGCTGTCGTCCGTGATGACCACCTTGATCAATATCTTCTTCACCACGGCCAAGAACGTCGCCAAGATTCTGCGTGAATCCTGGGCAACTATCCTTGAAGCTGTGCGTACGCTGGTGTTCAACCCTCAGCGGCTGCCGTTCGGTGAATTGCTGCGCGCCGTCTCGAAGATTGTCGCAACCGGCGTGTCGGTGTGCACCGGGGTGCTAGTGCAAGAAGCCATCGCCAAAGTGCCTGGCATGCAGGTGCCCGTACTGGGGGAAATACTGTCCACTTTCGTCGGCGCGCTGGCCAGCGGCTTGCTCAACATCTCCTTGCTGTACTTCATCGATCACTCGCCGCTGGTGAACCGCATTGTCGAGTTTGCCAACGGCCTCAAGTCGACACTGGACCACACGCTGGACTACTACAAGCTGGTCAACCAGCGCCTGGAAGCCTACACCGCCGAACTCGCGGGCATTGATTTCCAGCAGTTGCAAGCAGACCTGAACAAGCTGCAGAAAATCAATGCCAGCCTGGTGCAGGCGCAAACCCATGCGGACCTCAATGACGCACTGTTCAGTGCAATGGCCGCTTACGAAATCGACATGCCTTACCAGGATCGCAAAGGCCTGGACGATTTCATGAACGACAAAGACGCAGTGCTGGTGTTTTAAGCGCGGATGTCGCGGTTCAACTGCGATGCCTGTGGGTTGTGCTGCCAGAACCTGGCAGCGCAACCGCTCTACAGCGACCTGGACGACGGGACAGGGGTTTGCCGCCACTACGACAAAGCCAGCCGCCGCTGCGGCATCTATGAACAACGGCCGCTCAAGTGCCGGGTTGACGACAGTTACGAACACATCTACGCGGGCCAAATGAGCCGAGCGCACTTCCATGCGCTAAACCAGGCTGCCTGTGAAACTCTCAAAAGCAAAAGGACACGTTAGAGATGCCATTACCGTTTCTGTTGATCGGTGCAGCTGTAGTCGCGGGCGGAGCTGGGATTGCCGGCGGCGTGAAAGGCGCCAAGAAAATTGCCGAAGCCAAGGGCATCGTTGCCGACGCACAGGAGCGCTATGACCGCGCCCGCGAGCAACTTGACGGTGACCAGAAAAGCACCGAGCAATCGCTTGAGGCACTGGGCAAGCTCAAGCTCGACATCAGCCGCAGCTTCGGGCGTTTTGCAGCCGTTTACGAGAAGATCAAGAACAAGCCGGAGTTCAAGGAATTCCATGGCGAGGACATCCGCTTCAACAAGCACGACCTGGATGAAATCAAGGAAATCTCCATTTCGGCAATCGACCTTCTCGGCAGCTCGGCATTGACCGCAAGCGCTGGCGCGCTGGCAGGTTTTGCAGCGTACGGCGGCACCATGGCGCTGGGTGTGGCGTCGACCGGCACGGCCATCAGCTCGCTGTCTGGTGTTGCTGCCTATAACGCTACGCTCGCAGCACTGGGCGGCGGCGCGCTTTCTGCGGGCGGTGGCGGCATGGCGCTGGGCTCGATGGTGCTGGGCGGCGCAGTGGCGGGGCCTGTGATTGCGGTGGGCGGTTTGCTGCTCAATGCCAAAGGCAACTCGAGCCTCGAGAAAGCCGAAGAAATCCGCCAGGAAGTGAACAAGACTGTCGACCTGATCAAGGAATCGACCGTTTACCTGAAGAAGCTCAAGCTCATCAGCGACAAAGTCATTGGTGAACTGACCATCACGTTCAGCCTGTACGTGAAGCACGTAACCAGCCTGGAGCAGCTGGTTCAGCGCACCACCGACTACAACGCATTCAACCAGGATGAAAAGGACTTGTTGTCCAACAACATCATGCTGGTGAAACTGCTGACCCAACTGGTGCAGAGCGCACTGGCCGGCAAGAAGAATGGCAAAGATGTGGTGCTGCAGGACAGCATTCACAAAGAGCTGGAGCATGCCCGGGAAGTTCGCGGCAAGCTTGCCGCTTAATCCCTGTTTGTGAAGCCGACCATGATCAGGTGACCGACCATTACCTGATCATGGTATTGATCGCGCCCAGGTGGTCGTGCTGATCGCTGGCGCGTGCAGGAGACACCTGTGTTACACGCCTTCAATCATAATAAGTCCAGACAGTTCCAACGCTATCTTGGCGTGCGGCATGACCCCGATGAGCGACGAATTGCCGCCGAAGACGAAATCACTTCCATTGTGATGGGCCCCCTCGCCTTCCTGGGTGCGCCTGCCATCGGCATGTTCTGGCGCAACCTGATTCAACTTCACCATGCCAATGTCGACTTCCCTGCCGGCCCGCCCAGCCAGGCGAGCATGCGCTTTTGGCCAAGGAATAAAGGTATCGAGCCTGACTTGCACGTTGAATTATGCTGGGGCCCTCAAAAACGGACAGTGCTGGTGGAGTTCAAGTGGCGCGCGCGCCTGAGCACACCAACGCAACTGCAAGATCAGTGGCAACGCTACCTCAAACCCGAAGAACAAACGAATGGCTATCACCTGTTCATCGGGCTGGATAAAAGCGAAGCACTCGGCGCGCTTGCGCGCGACGATGTCTGGAATGGAAGGCTGCTGGCTTGCAACTGGTTCGATGTGATGACCGTTTTGACCACGCTGCAAACACCCCCGCACGACGGGTTGACGGCATGGGGCAAGCAAGTGATGGATTTTTTTGCCCTGCTGAAAGTGCCGACGTTCAAAGGGTTCAAATCGCTTGAGGCCGCGGTGCCTCGCCCTGAAGCCAGCCCGTTATTTTTCACATCCCCCCAACTGCCCAGGATGCATCCATGAACAGCTTAGGCTCATCCATTACACAGTCATTCGGTTTTGTTGCGAAGGTCGGTGAGCAGTGTGAGGCACTGGCGCAGTTGATCAAGCAGGAGGTCAGCGCCAGCCTGCTGAAACCTTCGCTTTCATCACACTTGCTACCTGGCAAATGGAGCAATCGCTACCGCGAAGACGCCAATGGCTGGGTGTTTTCCGACGCGGTCTGGACATTGCCTCTGACGCCCAAGGCCAAGAAAGCCGAACCCCTCTACCTCAGCATTCAGCTCAGTATCTTCAACAATAATGCGGAGGGCGGCTCTATCGCGGAGCCACTGCTGCACATCAGTTGCTGGGAGTCACCTGTGGACCATAAAGAGGATTGCTACATGGGCTTCCCGATGGAGCACATGACGGCTGCCACCCTGCATCAACTGGCCAATGGCAGCGCGCGGCTTTTTCGCTGGGAAGCCAACAAACGCCAACCCGATTGGTGGACCTACAGCGTGCGCTTGACCGACCTCAATGACGTTAACGATGTGCGCGCGTTGATTACCACCCCCGTTGCTCAACTGCTTGAAGACGTCGATGCGGGGGAACAGATGCTGCACGACCTGCCGCGAGTCATTCGGTATTCGCCGTTGGCAGGTAGGGAGCACCATTATCAGGCTCAATAGCTGAAGAAGCAGTGCCTTAAACAACTCGGACAGGGAGAACCCAAGCGTTCTCCCGCCAGCCCCATGCGCGGAGCTGGCGAGAGCGTCAGTTCAGCGGCACTGCCCTGCAGCACTCAGCAGCGCATTGCAGTTGCTGTTACCGGCACTGGAACCGGCACTGGCGCTGTTCACCGAATTAGCCCCCGAGCAGATGGCGCTGGAGCTCACCGCGCCCATCACCGTGGTGATGTAGCACTGGTGTTTGCGGCCGCGGGTGGCGGCGACGAAGTTGATGGCGCCGGAAACTTCGCCGGAGCGGTCGGAAATGGTGACCTGGTCGGCGGTGGTATCCAGGGCAAAGGCTGCCTTGCGGGCAAGTTCTGCATCCGAAACGACGTTATTACCAATCGTCCCGCACCCGGCGAGGGTGGCGAACAGACCTGCGAACAGCATTTTCTTGGCGTGCATAGAGACCTCTATTTTTGAAACGTCCATAGGTAAAAGGACCACGTGCGGTGGCCGCTTCCATGTATTGCGCTTGGGGTAACTCAACCCGCTATCGAGCCATGCACTTTTCGACCAGCGAATCCCGCGCGCCATCGGCGGGCAGGGTCTTCAAGTAGTCGGGTTGGCAGTGCGCATCGGAGACCGCGTAGCGGGTAGCATCGTCGCCACAGGCTGTTAGAAGGACAGCGGTGGCAATGAGAAGAAGGGTTTTGCGAAACATCAGCAGGCTCAGTCCATTGAGGGGCCCGAGTTTATAACAAAAATTTTCGAGGTAACGAAGCAGAAATCGGTCATGAAAGGCCGAAGCAGGCCTATGCAGTGAATGGTGTTTGGCCCCGCAGTACCCTTGAGAAGGAGACATTGCGCATGGATCTGCACAGTGATTACCGAAGCTCAGGCGATACATGCTGTTACGACTAACGACTAAAAAAATCAGATTTAGCTGCTTTCTTGTAGGGCATTTCCCAAAGATACTGCCGGCGCCTGTTTTTCGTTGCACACGCAAAAAGTGAACTCTAGTCTCGGCCAGTCGCCATTAATCGGCGATACGGTTTTGACAGACCGTGGGTCACTGAGTGCATGTGCAATGCCAGTTATGGCAGCTGTACGTGGGGCACATTCGTGTGCGCCGGGATTCTCAGTACCCTCGGTCTGTCAACCCACGAACAGCTGCCACCCTTCCGTTTGACAGCGGACTCGTGGCAGCCCTTGAAGGTACTGAGAGGGTTTATGCTGAAGGTCGTCCCTGATCCACCCTACAATTTCCATTCCCTGGAAGACACGCTGATGATGGCCGCCGACTACGCACTCTGCGCGGAAGTCGTTGCCCAACAAGCCATGCTGATGCAGCCCAAATCCCCCGTGTCCTTGTTGATCATGACCTCGATGCACGAGCTTGAAACACTGCGCAAATTGCTCGAGTCCGCGCTGGTTCAAATACAAAAACCAGCCGACCCGCAGACACTGCATTAGTCCGCAGCATGATCTGCCTGGCCTGACTCTTTCAGGGCCAGCCCAGGCATCTACGACTTCAGGGAGATCAACCAATGGCCACCGCAGAAACCAACGTCACCGCCGGCAAAACCACCTTCTACCAAGGTGAAAACCAGACCCACCCCCTATTCCGCATCGAACCCGGCATCCCCTGCCAAAACGCTCGCGAACAAGCCTCGGAACTGATGGGCTACGCCCGCGACCTGTCCATCGACGGCCTGATGGAAGACAAGCCCCAACTCCTCTGGGCCTCGCACTACCTCTGCGCCCTGGCCAAGGCCCTGCTCGACGATGCCGAACTGGGCATGCTGAAAACCTGAAACTAGCCACCCTCGCGGGCCCAGCACGGTCACTGTGGGAGCGGGCTTGCCCGCGAAGGGCCGCAAAGCGGCCCCAGCAACTCTGCATCAGCGCAACCTCACAGGAGAACCCATCTATGCCAAATGACACCGCCTCAATCAGCGCCGAGGTGAGCAATCCAGCTTACCGCTACGGCCTAACTCAACCGTTGTTCGCCGTCATCCCCGGCATACCCGCGATGTACGCCAAAGACCAAGCCTCAAAACTGATGGAATGTGCCCGCTACCTCAACCACACCGGCGTAATGCACGGCGACCACAGAATGGTCGCAGCGTCCCATCACCTAAACACAATGGTCCGTGCCCTACTGGACCAGCTCGAAGAGATCATCCCACCACTCCCGAAGCCCTGGTGATCGGTAGTAAGCCAGCCCCAGTTCCGCCACAATCGGTCACTCAGTTCAAGCTGGGACGCCCCGCATGCTCACCACCCTCGCCATCGGCAACTACCGCTCGATCAACCATCTCGTGCTGCCGTTGGGCCAACTCAACTTGGTGACTGGCGCCAACGGCAGCGGCAAATCCAACCTGTACAAAGCCCTGCGCCTGCTCGCCGAAACCGCCCAGGGCGGCGTGATCGAAGCGCTCGCCCGCGAAGGTGGGCTGGATTCCACTTGGTGGGCCGGGCCAGAGATGAGCGCACGCATGAAGCGCGGCGAAGTGCCCATCCAAGGCCAGCACCCAAGCGAAGCCAAACGCCTGCGCCTAGGCTTCGCCACCGAAGATTTCGGCTTTGCCATCTCCCTCGGCCTGCCAATCCCCCTCCCCTATCCCACAGCATTCATGCTCGACCCGGAAATCAAATCCGAAGCCATCTGGGGCGCCGGCGCGTACCGGCCATCTTCATTGTTGGTTGAGCGCAAGAACGCAATGGTTCGTGCCCGCGAGGGAAACGGTTGGACGGTGCTCGATCAACATGCCGACAGCTGTGAAAGCTTTTTCAACATCGTCGGCCGCCCACGCCAGGCACCAGAGATCGGCGAGCTGCGGGCGTTCATCAACAGCTGGCGGTTCTACGATCACTTCCGCATCGACCGCGACGCGCCATGCCGTCAACCACAGTTAGGGACTCGCTCGCCGGTGCTGCATCACGATGGGCGCAACCTTGCTTCGGCGCTGCAGACCATCATCGAGATTGGGGAGGTTGAAGACCTGGTAGCTGCACTGGATGACGCGTTTCCTGGTAGCCGCCTGGAGATCGATGCGCCACCTGGCGGGCTGTTCAGCGTGCGGTTGCATCAGCATGGGCTTTTGCGCCCGCTGGGTGGTGCTGAATTGTCGGATGGCACGCTGCGTTATCTGTTGCTGATGGCTGCGCTGCTGACGCCACGGCCGCCGTCGTTGATGGTGCTTAACGAACCGGAAACCAGTTTGCATGCTGACCTGTTGCCGGCCCTGGCGCGGCTGATCATTCGCGCTTCGCGGCGTAGTCAGGTTTGGGTGGTGTCGCACAGCGCACCGTTAATTGAGGCGCTGACCGCATGTGATGGCTGTAATGTGTTGGAGCTGGAGAAGGTCCAGGGACAGACTCAGCTACGCGGGGTTGGGCTGTTGGATGAGCCGCTGTGGCGCTGGGTTGATTTACGCTGACGTTGCGCAACTCAAGTTATCTCGCCATTTCGAGCAGCTAAGTTGAAGCCGCAGATTTCACACTCAAGCTTCCCGAACCTTGCCTTTGCATTATTTTCTTACTGACCACTAGACTACCGTCTCATACCCACACGATGACGCTTTAGATCCTGTACTCCTAAAATAATAAAACAGCGTGGTCGCTTAGCCTTAGCCCTAGACTCCTCACTCGCCACTGATTTAATTGTGAAATGCAACCAATGCCAGATAGTTAATCAAATATCAAATAAAATAAAACTAGAAAAGCCCTACTCCGTGAAGTATAATGCCCGGTCATATTCACTGATCCCCGAGCATACTGAATGACTGTTACTGCCATTGACTTATTTTGCGGGGCTGGTGGCCTAACAAAGGGACTAAAGAACGTAGGTATAAATGTCACGCACGGAGTCGACTGCGATGGCGCATGTCAATATGCCTATGAAGAAAATAACAAAGGCTCTACTTTTATATCAAAATCCGTGACAGAAATTGAAGACACGGATATTAATGAATGGTTTTCCCACGCGAATATAAAGCTATTAGCAGGCTGCGCGCCATGCCAACCCTTTTCCAAATATGCGAGTACAAGAAAAAGTGACGATGATAAATGGATGCTTCTTAGAGAGTTTGAGCGCTTAATCACAAGCAGCAAACCCGAGCTAGTGACCATGGAAAATGTGCCACAACTTAGAACCCATGACGTCTTCAAGAAATTCGTTAACAAACTAAACTCTGAGGGCTATCACATCGACTGCAAAGTAATTGCTTGCGCGGAATACGGATTACCACAGTCGAGGAAACGCTTAGTCTTAGTCGCATCAAAGCTAGGACCGATCAACATAATCCCACCACAACTTACTCCATCACAATTTAAAACAGTAGCATCGGCAATCAGGCATCTCCCTCCCATTGGCGCCGGAGAAAAGCACATAGCCGATCCACTTCACTACTCCGCATCACTGAGCCCTATCAATCTCAAGCGAATCAAAGCCTCCAAGCCAGGCGGCACCTGGAGAGATTGGCCCGAAAACTTACGCGCGCCATGCCACGCAAAGGACTCTGGATCGACTTATGCTAGCGTATATGGGCGCATGGAATGGAGCAAGCCAAGCCCAACTATGACAACCCAGAGTTACGGATATGGAAATGGCCGCTTTGGCCATCCAGAACAGAATAGGGCACTTTCCCTGCGCGAGATAGCGATCCTTCAATCATTCCCTGATGACTATGAGTTCTTCGCTCCAGGCCTTGATCTGTCCACTAGAGCCGTTTGCACAATGCTTGGAAATGCTGTGCCCGTGAGATTAGGCGAAGTGATTGGGGAGACATTTATGCAGCATCTACAGGGCTTAAATATTGCTCATCCTGCAAATACTGAGCTGTCACAGTAATTACATGAGACATATATTCCCTGATATTATCTCTCAGCTCACCGAGGTCTGACAGAGTCAGACCTCTCCCATGCTTCTCAAATGAAGCAGACCCATGAGCAAGTGAATTTCTCGAAGTTTTCAAGCTCAGAAGATCAGCCCCCTGATTGCGATCAGTTGGACCACGCAAAATAAGGTTATAACTACCAAGAACTTCTCGAAGCTTTTTAGCATCAACATTTCCACTAAAGACCTTATCAAGCTTCAGTGAAGTTTTAGCTATCACTTCGGAAATATCATTATTTTCTATACCTCGCATCAATGAATCAACCGAGTGATAGGCTTGACGACAATCGTTAAGAATTTTTTTCTTGAACCCTGGCACCAACCTATTGAAGCTGATCCTCCTTTCATGAACCCCATCATAGATTGCTTCAACACACGAAAATGCCGTGGACTCCACCTGATTGTAGAGCATCAAAGACAAAGAGGAAGCCAATATTGATATAAGACTATCCGAAGAGCTCTCACCTATATTACCTCGACGCGAGTCAAGAGACTCAATATGAGAGAAAAGAGTGTCAATCTCTTCTGATCGCTTATCAAATTCTTCCTTGATGGCCTCCATCATCAGTCAAACTCCAAGAATCTTATCTTTAACGTACTGAATACGGGCAAGCAACTGAGACTTATTATTTGCACTGTCCGCACTAATTACCAGCTGAAATTCTTGATTAAAGAGCCAATCACTCACAGGCTCAGCAGGCTCTGTCAGGTCTGGACACTGGCGCAATGCAAGTGCAACACCAACGGCCAAAGCCTCAAACCGGGCACGCGGCGTCGTCTTACTAGTTGGCGTTCGACGGAACCCCATAGAGAAGTGTGACTTAATAAAGTTCATCGTCCGCTGGAACTCGGCAAGATCCCCTTCAATATCAAAGAAATTCCTCTGAACATTCTTGGCAAGAAACGCCTCCAAGAATTGCAGCACCTTACCATCATAAGCCTGTAAATCATTCATGTAGGCAAAGAAACGCGTGACCAGCTCGAGATGATCGCCGTTTGATTTCTTTTTATCTGAAAGAGGCGCAAGCTCAGAGAATAGAATATCCTCAGAACATGGAATGATAACTTGCTTATAAAAGTCAGAAGACGCATACTCAGAACCGTGCCGTGTCTCAGCACCTACCAACTTCTTCATGCCCGAGTTAATACGCTCGAACAGATCGCGCCTATGAGACTCGCTTACATCACCCTTTAACTCAACAAAGCGCAGTGTTTCTCGCAGGAATCTTCGTTTACGCCCCGCCGGCAAATCATCAAAGTAAAAACCCTCCAAAGCCTTTAGCTCTTTAAGGTCCTGTAAAGCGACTTCACCAGTTACAAAATAATCTAACGCCCGAATCCGCTGAGACCCGTCAATAATCTCGACTCGACCGTCAAGCTCTTGATCTTCAGCAGACACGTTAGCTATATAAATATACGGGATGGGAAAATCTAATAAAATACTTTCAATAAATCGAGAAAGTGTTTTGACATCCCATTTATAATCCCGCTGGTAATCAGGAATAAAAAGTTCATTCTCTTCAGTTTCCTTACCATCTTGAAACTTCTGAAGGATAGTTTCGATCGGAAACTCACGCGTACTATAGGAAATATTTTTCTGGGCGGTGCGAATAGCATTCTCAGCGTGTACTCGCAAACCTTCCATTTTTGCTAGAACCTGCTGTTTTTGCTCCTCAGTACGAGCGAAAGCAAGTTCCTTGTGCAGTTCTTCCATTGGAATAGACATAACATTTCCATACGTGGCTAAAAACAAGGATCATGAACGTAAGACTAGCGTGATGATATCACGCAGCACAAGAGCCTGGCTAAAACGACACCAGACTTTAACTCAAAATGCCACTAATTTATTCAGCGGAACACGAAAAAGGCCCGGTCGTTTCCGACAAGGCCTTTTCGTTTTCAATAATGGTCGGGACGGAGTGATTCGAACACTCGACCCCTTGCACCCCATGCAAGTGCGCTACCGGGCTGCGCTACGCCCCGACTGGGCTTGAAGCATGTTCTCAATGTTGCTGAGAACGTTGAAGAATGTACCCTAACCTTTTGATTAATGAAAGCTTTTTTTCAAAAATTTCCACTCATCAGAAAAGCCCTACTTCTTCAACACCACCAGCACATCTTCCAACTCGACAATCATCTGCCGAATCAGCTGCTTGTACTGGCTTGACTCATCCTTCACCTCATCACTGGAGAGCCGCAACCGCGCCCCTCCGATGGTGAAGCCCTGGTCATACAGCAGGGCGCGGATCTGGCGGATCATCAGCACGTCTTGGCGCTGGTAATACCGCCGATTGCCCCGCCGCTTCACAGGGTTCAACTGCGGGAACTCCTGCTCCCAGTACCGCAGCACGTGTGGCTTTACGGCACACAACTCGCTGACTTCACCGATGGTGAAGT
>Ga0213827_1000904_pt1 | contig 19079 bp, 17 predicted proteins | sample MC6MC0898MG_FD_180669 | JGI IMG/M metagenome (GOLD analysis project Ga0213827, IMG submission 180669) | Enriched soil aggregate microbial communities from Iowa State University, Ames, United States - MC6-MC0898-MG | ecosystem: Environmental > Terrestrial > Soil > Unclassified | place: USA: Iowa...
ACAGAAAAAACAAGCACCTGATTATTTTTATCAAAAGCAAGTGATCAATTTAATGGTGGCTTTTCTCGGTTTTATAGTGGCGGCCTTTTTTCCATACAAACATTATGCGAATAAGAACATTATGTTATTGCTAACGGTCGTGTTGGCGGTGTTATTCACATGGTTAAAATTGTTTGGTCATGGGGCAGATGAAGTAGGCTCTCAAAGTTGGATTGCTATTCCAGGATTAGGGAATTTTCAGCCTTCAGAGTATGCGAAACTATTTATAATTTTATATTTTGCAGCTGCTTTTTATCGAAAAGCGCAAAAATATACGTTTGAAAAGCTACAACCGACTGAAATTTTTTACCCAATTTTTCTATGGATTTTAGTGGTTGCTGGGGTAGCCTTTGAAACAGACTTAGGAGCAGTGATTATTCTATGTGGTATTGCTGTTTCAGTTGTAGCTTCAAGTGGTATTCCATTTAAAACATTTTGGAAATTTTTCGGTGTATTAGGTGCATTTGGTACAGCTATTCTTGGTATTCTATGGATATTTAAGGGAGAGCTACTAACAGGAAATCGAAAAGGACGGATATTGTCTTACTTAAATCCGTTTGAATATGAGGATGGTAGTGGTCACCAAGTGGTGAATAGTTATTATGCCATTGGCGGAGGCGGCTTAGAGGGACGTGGTCTAGGTCAATCCATTCAAAAACTAGGTTACTTACCTGAACCACAAACAGATTTTATTATGGCGATTATTATGGAGGAATTAGGAATATGGGGAGTTTTAATTGTCCTAGGTGGTTTAGGATTTATTGTATATAAAGGTTTTTCTATTGCATTGCGGACAAAAGATCCATTGGCACGCATGATTGCGGCTGGTATTGCGAGCTGGATAGGCTGGCAATCATTTATTAATCTTGGGGGTGTAACCGGGTTAATCCCGTTAACCGGTGTAACGTTACCTTTTATAAGCTATGGCGGTACATCTATAATCATTCTATCTTTAGCGATGGGAATATTGATCAATGTTTCTATGTTTGAAAAGGTAGAGAGGAAAAAAACACAATCATAAAGGGGGATACCTATGGAATCAATCAACAAAATTCTCGTAGCCAATCGAGGAGAAATTGCAATTCGTATTTTCCGTGCTTGTACGGAGCTGAATATCCAAACTGTTGCCATCTATTCAAGAGAAGATAGTGGTGCTTTTCATCGCTTTAAAGCAGATGAAGCTTATTTAGTGGGAGCTGGCAAGAAACCAATCGATGCTTATTTAGATATTGAAGGTATTATTGCCATCGCAAAAGATGCAGATGTTGATGCGATTCATCCAGGGTATGGTTTTTTATCAGAAAACGTGGAATTTGCACGTCGCTGTGAGGAAGAGGGCATTGTCTTTATCGGACCAACTTCTCAGCATTTAGATATGTTTGGAGATAAGGTCAAAGCACGTTCTCAAGCCATTGCGGCAGAGATTCCTGTTATTCCTGGTACAGATGGCCCAGTAGCCGATCTAGCAGAGGTAGAGACGTTTGCTAGCAATTATGGCTATCCAGTTATGATTAAGGCAGCACTTGGCGGTGGTGGTCGAGGGATGCGTCTAGTCCATACGCCAGAGGATCTTGCTTCCTCCTATGAAAGAGCAAAATCTGAGGCAAAGGCTGCTTTTGGTTCCGATGAAGTATATGTAGAAAAAGCAATCATAAAACCAAAACACATTGAAGTACAAATTATTGGCGATAAACATGGCAATATTGTGCATTTATATGAGCGTGATTGCTCAATTCAGCGTCGACATCAAAAAGTGGTAGAAATTGCGCCATCTCATTCGATTTCACAAGAGTTAAGAAATCGTATTTGCGATGCTGCTGTGAAATTAATGAAGAATGTCTCGTACATAAATGCAGGGACAGTGGAATTTTTAGTCGCAGGAGACGATTTTTATTTCATCGAGGTAAACCCTCGCATTCAAGTAGAACATACAATTACAGAAATGATTACAGGTGTTGATATCGTCCATGCCCAAATTAAGGTAGCAGCAGGCTATGGACTTCACAGTGAAGAAATTCATATGCCAAAGCAAGAAGATATGCCAATGATTGGCTATGCCATTCAAGCACGTGTGACAACAGAAGACCCTGCAAATGACTTTATGCCAGATACAGGAAAGTTAATGGTTTACCGTTCAAGTGGTGGTTTTGGCGTGCGATTAGATGCTGGGAATGGCTTCCAGGGTGCTGTCGTTACACCATACTATGACTCTTTGTTGGTGAAAATTTCTACTTCGGGTATGAACTTTAAAGAAGCTGCTGCGAAAATGGATCGTAATTTAAAAGAATTCCGTATTCGTGGCGTTAAAACGAATATTCCGTTTTTAAATAATGTGGTGACTCATGAAAAGTTTTTATCAGGGGCCTTTGATACTAGCTTTATTGATACAACACCAGAGCTTTTCGAGTTCCCTGTGCGTAAAGACCGTGGAACAAAGCTGTTAAGCTATATTGGGAATGTGACCTTAAATGGCTTCCCTGGTGTAGAGAAGAAGTCAAAACCTATCTTTGTCCAGCCAAACCAACCTAAAATTGATCCTTTAATTGTACCACCAGCAGGTACAAAGCAGATTTTAGATACACAGGGAGCAGATGGCTTAGTGCAGTGGATTTTAGCACAGGAAGACGTACTACTAACAGATACTACATTCCGCGATGCTCACCAATCCCTGCTTGCAACACGTGTTCGTTCACAGGATATGTATCAAATTGCAGATGCAACAGCTCGCATGATGCATCAGTTATTCTCGCTGGAAATGTGGGGCGGTGCAACATTCGATGTAGCATATCGCTTCTTAAAAGAAGATCCATGGGAGCGGCTAGCGAAACTGCGTGAGCAAGTGCCGAATGTGTTATTCCAGATGTTACTGCGTGGAGCAAATGCTGTTGGTTATACAAACTATCCTGACAATCTAATCCGAGAATTTATCGCTGAATCGGCTTCATCAGGAATTGATGTATTCCGTATTTTCGATAGCTTAAATTGGATTAAAGGCATGGAAGTAGCGATAGATGCTGTGCGTCAATCAGGAAAAATTGCTGAAGCAGCCATCTGTTATACGGGGGATATCCTCGATGACAGTCGTGCGAAATATTCAGTGCAATACTATAAGGATATGGCGAAAGAGCTTGAAGCATCTGGTGCCCATATTTTAGCGATTAAAGATATGGCTGGTTTATTGAAACCGGAAGCGGCGTACCGTTTAATTTCCGAGTTAAAAGAAACGACAAGTCTGCCAATCCACTTGCATACACATGATACTAGTGGCAATGGAATTTACTTATATGCTAAAGCGATAGAAGCAGGTGTTGATATTATTGATACAGCGCTTGGATCTATGGCAGGTCTAACATCTCAACCAAGTGCAAACTCCTTGTACTATGCAATGAAGGGCGGCAAACGTGAGGTACGAGCGGATATCGATGCATTAGAAAAATTATCGTACTACTGGGAAGATGTTCGTAAATACTATAAAGATTTTGAAAGTGGCATGATCAGCCCGCATTCTGAGATTTACGTACATGAGATGCCTGGTGGTCAGTATAGTAACTTACAGCAACAAGCAAAAGCTGTAGGGCTTGGTGATCGATGGGAAGAAGTGAAACGCATGTATTCCCGTGTAAATCTACTATTTGGTGATATTGTTAAAGTTACACCATCCTCCAAGGTAGTGGGTGATATGGCTTTATTTATGGTGCAAAATGATCTAGACGAAAATACAGTCTTAACAAGAGGGAAAACAATTGACTTCCCAGATTCTGTGATTGAATTCTTCCAAGGTTATCTTGGGCAGCCACATGGCGGTTTCCCAGAGGCATTACAACAAGTAGTGTTAAAAGATCGAGAAGCAATTACAGTTCGTCCAGGAGAATTATTAGAGCCTATTCAATTTGATCAATTAGAGGCTGTGCTAGAGGAAAAGTTAAATCGCCCAGTTACGAAAAAAGATGTACTGGCTTATGCACTTTATCCAAAAGTCTTTGAGGAATATGCGAAAACAGCAGAATCCTTTGGCAATATTTCAGTTCTTGACACACCGACATTCTTATATGGCTTAAAGCTTGGTGAAATTATTGAGGTCGAAATTGAAAAAGGTAAAACATTGATTATTAAACTCGTTTCAATCGGGGAACCACAACACAATGGAACACGTGTCCTTTACTTTGAGCTTAATGGTCAATCGCGTGAATTGGTGATTCAAGATATGACTGTTGAGGTTGATGGCAATTTAGCATTAAAAGCCGATCCAAGCAATCCAAACCAAATCGGTGCTACAATGCCAGGTACTGTGTTGAAAGTTGTTGTTTCTAAAGGTAGTCCTGTTAAACGTGGTGATCACCTGTTAATTACAGAAGCTATGAAAATGGAAACAACTGTCCAAGCACCTAAAGACGGCATTGTAAAAGAGGTATATGCAAGTGCAGGAGATGCCATTTCAACAGGGGATCTATTAATTGAAATTGAATAAATAGTCATGAAAAAAAGGTTATTAGATGCTTTTATTAGTATCTACATAACCTTTTTTATTGTGTTTAAGCGATAAATCATATAAAATCTGATTACTTAATCAGGAAAATGTTTATTCAATCAATCAGGAGAATTCTATGGATAACAATAAAAATACCTTTATTCAGGAAGCAAGAAAGCAGCAAATTATTGAAGCTACGATAGCGACACTTGATGATATAGGCTATGTAAAGGCAAGTTTAGCACAAATCGCTAAACGTGCTTCTATTAGCACAGCATTAATTTCTTATCACTTTGTAGATCGACAAGATTTAATCAACCAAAGTCTGCAAGCACTAATTGAGCAATCCACAACTTTCATTTTGACAAAAACATATACTGCCAGTGACCCTGTCACACAATTAGCAAACTTCATAGAGGCAAGCATTGCTTATCAAGCGACACACCCAAAAGAAAATGCAGCATTATTAGAAATTGTCTTCAACGCTCGGACTGCACATGACATCCCTTACTATAAACTGCCAGATGAAGAGGAAGACCCACTATTGACGGCATTATGTAATATTTTGGAAGATGGTAAAAAACAGGGGACATTTAGTGTTCGCTCTGTCAATGTAATGGCAAAAGTAATTCAAGGAGCGATTGGTGAATATATGCTTATAGGGGGACCGCTTGCTATTGCGGCAGAGGATTACAGTCTCGAAGTAACAAATATTATATGGACAGCAATGAAAGTAGAGGGGCCAAAAAATGCTTAGAGCGCTATTTAACTGGATGTTAGTCATTGGTTTAATTTTATTAGGAGGCCGTCTCGTAACGCTAATTTGTCGATATTTCGACATTCCTTTTACAACATTTTTTAAAGATTATGCACTGGTATCCATGATTATTTTAATTGTTGGAATTATAGGGACTGAAGCTATGAAGAAACAAAAATAGTCATAGAAAAAAGATTCGACACATCTTTGGTGGCGAATCTTTTTTAATGGGCTATTTCTGGGCTATTTCTTTTTCTCATTATAATTACTTCGAGCAACTAGCATGATCATATAGCATAATAAACCGAATAAAAGGGAAATAAATAATGAATGCAGTAAAGCTACCGTTAAATTCAGTTTAGTAAGGACTACTAACATACCTGCAATAACTTGTAAAACTACTATAGTAAAGGCAATTATCCATCCATAGTATATAACACGTTGATGTTTATATTCCTTTACAGCGTGCCAAGTTATGTATGCTATCCAAATGAAAATAATAAGAACAGCTAATCGATGTCCCATTTGCACCCATTCATACATATTATTCGGGGGTGCCAAAGGTGTTTCATTATAGCAAAATGGCCAATCGGGACAAATTAAGCTCGAATCTGTATGTCGAACTAGCGCCCCAGTATAAACGACTAAATAAGAATAAATTGTGACAGCAATTGTATGCCAACGTAACTTTTTACCGATAAATACGTTATCGGCATCAAATTTCCGATCGACTTCAAATACAATCATAGAGAGAAGAAGAACAGCGGCAAAGGAAATCAGAGATATCCCAAAATGAAGTGCTAAGATGAAATCACCTTGCCCCCATAATACTTGAGCTGCTCCAATAAGAGCTTGTGCAATTAAGAAAAACATTGCTAAGAAACCTAATAGTTTTACTTCGCGAATATGTCCGAGCTTACGCCATGTCCAAACAGTTAACACAAGAATTGAGATAGATACAACTCCTGTTACGAGACGATGTGAGAATTCAATAAGGACTTCTGGTGTAATCTCCTTTGGAATAAGAGATCCATTACAATCAGGCCAGTTTCGACCACAGCCTAGGCCACTATCTGTTTTGGTAACGAGAGCCCCACCTAGTAATATAAGGAGCATCCCTACTGTAGCGGCAACAGCAAACCACTTCAAATACCTGTTGTGTTGCATAAAATGAGTCACCTACTTTATCTATCAACATTACAAGAACGTAATGTTTCTGCTACTAGATAATATCGAAAATACGTATAAAAAACAACTTGTAAAGAGAAGGGACTACTAGATGTCGATTCCATTTCACAAATTGTTCATAATTTCGTGCTTTAACCTTCACAATTCATTTTAGAAAATGTTTTACTATAGATATGTTGTTTTTAATTATATTTCTAGACAAAACTAATTTTTACAACTTCATCTAAATTTCACTTAATGTCTAGAAATCAATCGCAAATTTCGCTATAGTTATTGTTAGCGGAATATGCTTACAAAAATGAAAGGAGAGGTATTATGTCAAACGGTCGTACACTGGCGGCTACTAGAAATCCTGGTCCAGAAACAACATCTGTTGTAAAAGATTTCTTAGCACTAATAAAAATTGGAATCGTTAACTCGAATCTTGTCACAACGTTTACAGGGATGTGGCTGGCTTTTCAGTTTACTAGTAGACATTTCTTGCAAGAGCTTGATGTCATATTTTACACCATGCTGGGTGCGGCATTAATCATTGGTGGCTCAGGTGCAATGAATAACTTCATTGATCAGGATATAGATCCCATCATGAAAAGAACTAAGGCAAGACCGACAGTGACAGGCAGATTTAAGCCAAACTTTGTGTTGACCATTGCCCTCTCATTTTTAATTGTAGGTGAAATTTTGTTATTTGCGGCATCGTTTGCAGCCGGCATGTGGGGACTAGTAGGAATATTTGCTTATGTCGTTCTGTATTCAATGTGGTCAAAGAGGAAGCATGTTAGTAACACGGTTGTAGGTAGTATTTCGGGGGCTATTCCTCCTGTTATTGGATTCGCAGCGATTGAGCCTGCCTTAGGTCCAGGAGCACTAGCCTTATTCCTTATCATGTTTGCATGGCAACCACCACATTTCTATGCGCTTGCAATGAAACGGACTGAGGAATATCGTGCAGCTAAAATACCAATGCTACCTGTTGTAAAGGGATTTAAACGTACAAAGTACTCAATGTTATTCTGGATTCTTTTATTATTACCGTTACCTTTCCTTTTAACAGAGCTTGGAATTGGCTTTTTAACTCTTGCTACTGCATTGAACTTGGGTTGGTTAATACTAGCTCTGAAAGGCTTTACAACAAAAGATGATATGAAATGGGCAAATAAAATGTTTATTTATTCGTTGAATCATATGACCATACTATTTGTAGCCATCATAATATTTGCGGTGTTTAGCTAAAGTTAGGGATTCTTTCTTTTTATAAGAATTCATATAGACAGAACTGATGTCCTAGGTACACATGAAAATACAACAAAGAAAGAGGGGTTTAATTAAGCTATGATGAAAGGGCTTAAAAAATGGCGTCTTTTTTCACTTCTAGCAGTGATGATGGTTTTCCTTTCAGGTTGTGGTGAAGATTATCTTTCAACACTAAAACCATCTGGAGAAGTAGGTAAACAACAATTAAATTTATTACTGTTAACTACTGTAATTATGACGCTAGTAGTAGTAATAGTATCTGTTATCTATTTACTTGCATTCCTAAAATACCGTCGTGCACGCGTAGGTGAAAATGTTATCCCTAAGCAAGTAGAGGGTAGTCATACTTTAGAAGTGATTTGGACAGTTATTCCGATTATTTTATTATTAATTATCGCTGTACCAGTTGTTACAACTACTTATAAATTTGCAGATGTTGCTGCAATGGATGAGGTAGATGAAGAAGGGAACAAAACAGCCCTAACAATCAATGTAACGGCAAAATTATACTGGTGGGAATTCGAATATCCTAACCAAGGTATCGTAACGGCTCAAGAGTTAGTGGTACCAACAGGTGAAAAAGTTTACTTTAATTTAAAAGCTGCCGATGTTAAGCACTCATTCTGGATTCCTGCTGTAGGCGGTAAAATGGATACAAACGTGGAAAACTTAAACAAATTCTACTTAGTATTCGATAAAGAATCAAAAGATCTTAAAGATGGCGTATTTTATGGAAAATGTGCTGAATTATGTGGACCTTCACATGCATTAATGGACTTTAAAGTAAAAACATTAAGCCCAGACGCATTTGATGCATGGGTTGATGCAATGAAAGCAACTGAAGGACAAACTGCTGACAAAGCTTCAACAGATCTTGGTGAAGCAACTTTTGCAAATAGCTGCTTAGGCTGTCATGCTATCTCTGGTTCAGGAGCAGGCGGTACACCAGGTCCAAACTTAACTACGTTTGGTGACCGTAACCGTGTTGCTGGTTTCTTAGAGCATAATGAAGAAAGCTTAAAAGCTTGGATTAAAAACCCTGAGGAATTTAAACCAGGTAACTTAATGATGAATGCTGATGGCACTGCGCCTATCTACGGTAATTTATCTGATGAAGAAATTGAAGCTCTTGCAACTTACATCATGGGCTTATCAGTAGAAAAATAATTTTCGTTCTATGTAACAAATTTTGAGGGAGGTAAAAGTTGTGAGCTCATACACACAGAAAAAGGGCTTTGGAGCAGCTGTCTGGGATTACATCACTACTGTTGACCATAAAAAGTTAGCAGTGATGTATTTATTAGCCGGTACATTGTTCTTCGCTATCGCTGGTTTTGAAGCATTATTAATGCGTATTCAATTAATGAAACCAAATAATGATTTCGTATCAGCTGGTTTTTTCAATGAATTATTAACAATGCATGGAACAACAATGTTATTCCTAGCTGCTACGCCACTACTATTCGCATTTATGAACATGCTTGTACCATTACAAATTGGTGCGCGTGACGTTGCATTCCCGTTCCTTAACTCATTAGGGTTCTGGTTATTCTTCCTAGGTGCAGTATTCCTTCACCTGTCATTCTTTATGGGTGGCGCTCCTGATGCGGGCTGGACTTCTTATGCATCATTATCTTTATACTCTCCAGGACATGGTATTGATTTCTATGTTCTTGGTTTACAAATTTCAGGGGCAGGTACATTAATTTCAGGTCTTAACTTTATCGTTACGATTATTACAATGCGTGCTCCAGGTATGACATTTATGCGTATGCCATTATTCACTTGGACTGCTCTTGTATCAAGTGCCTTAATCTTATTCGCATTCCCTCCATTAACAATTGGTTTATTAATGATGTTATTTGACCGTATGTTCGGTGGTAACTTCTTTGACCATACAATGGGTGGTAACACAGTAATTTGGGAACACTTATTCTGGATCTTCGGACACCCAGAGGTTTATATCTTAGTATTACCAGCATTCGGTTTATTCTCTGAGATTATTCCAGCGTTCTCTCGTAAACGTCTATTCGGATACTCTTCAATGGTATTCGCTACAATTTTAATTGGTTTCTTAGGGTTCATGGTTTGGGCTCACCATATGTTTACAGTTGGTCTTGGGCCAACAGCAAACGCAATCTTCGCTGTTGCAACAATGGCAATTGCGGTTCCAACAGGTATGAAAGTATTCAACTGGATCCTAACTATTTGGGGTGGATCTATTAAAGTTACAACACCAATGCTTTATGCACTTGGATTTATCCCGTCATTCGTTGCGGGTGGTGTTACAGGGGTCATGCAAGCATCTGCACCTCTTGACTATCAATTACATGATTCTTACTTTATCGTTGCTCACTTCCACTACGTAATCGTTGGTGGTATCGTTACAGCATTATTCGGTTCAGCGCACTTCTACTGGCCAATTTTCTTCAACCGTATGTTAAACGAAACGCTTGGTAAAATTACTTTCTGGGTATTCTTTATCGGATTCCATTTAACATTCTTCCTTCAACATTTCTTAGGTTTGATGGGTATGCCACGTCGTGTATTCACTTACATGGAAGGTCAAGGTTGGGATCAATTCAACTATATCTCTACAATCGGTGCATTAATGATGGGTGTAGGGGTTATCTTAATGGTAATCAACTGCTTAATGTCTATTAAGGGCAAACCAGCAGGACGCGACCCATGGGGCGATGGACGTACTTTAGAATGGTCAATTCCACAACCAATTCCATTCTATAATTTCCGTCAAACTCCACTTGTTCGTGGTTTAGATCCATGGTGGATTGAAAAACAAGAAGGTAATAAAGAAGTAACATTTGCTGAGCCACTAGGTGATATCCATATGCCAAATAACTCAGCGATTCCATTCGTTATTTCATTAGGTATGTTTATTGCAGCATTTGGTGCACTTTACAATCCAGACGCAGATAAGCCATGGTCTATTTATGTATTAATCATTGGTTTAGCAATTACATTTGGTGCGATGATTGCTCGTTCTGTTAAAGACGATCATGGTTTCCATTTACACAAAGAAGAAATTCTTGAAATTGAAGAACATCTTTACGGCAAAGGAGGAAATAAATAATGGATTTCAATACTAAATTTACTCCTCATACTTGGCCAGATCATCCTGAACAAGCTACGATGGAAGGTAAAAATAAAGTCGTTGGTTTCTGGATTTTCCTTGCCTGTGAAGTTGTACTTTTCGCAAGTTTATTCGCTACTTATTTAGCGCTTAAGAACAAAGGGCCAGCTGGCATGGAGTTCACAACTCAAGGTTTATTTGAATTACCATTAGCATTTGCTATGACGATGTTATTATTAACATCATCACTAACATCTGTTTATGCAATTTACCATATGCGTAACTTTAACTTTAAAGGTATGCAAACTTGGTTAGCGATTACATTAGCTTTAGGTCTTGGATTCTTAGCACTTGAAATCTATGAGTTCAACCACTATGTGCACCTTGGTTTTACATTTAATCAATCTGCATTCGCAACAGCGTTTTATTCGTTAGTTGGTACACACGGTTTCCACGTAACTTTAGGTCTTGTATGGATTGGTACTTTAATGATCCGTAATGCTAAACGTGGATTAAACCTGTACAATGCACCTAAATTCTTCGTTGCTGCTTTATATTGGCACTTTATCGACGTAGTTTGGGTATTTATCTTTACAGTAGTATACTTGATGGGAGTGATCGGATAATGTCTTCACACGATACACCTATAGTTGCTAAGTCACAGGCACAGTATGAGTATGATCGTCATCATAATGCCGTTCATATGCGTAAACAAGTAATCAACTTTGCGATTATGATTTTCTTCACTTTTATCGCATTCGCAGTAGTTGCAGCTGATTTTTCTAAATACTTAATTATGCCATTCGTATTATTATTGGCTGGCGTTCAAGTTGTACTTCAACTTTATTCTTTCATGCACTTAGAAGATAAAAAAACTCACTTTGGTGGTGTTATTGGTTTCTTCATGTGGATGGGAATTTTAATCGCATTTACATTCTTCTTAGCATTTTTAACAATCATTTGGTGGTAATCACCAAAAAAGCACGTTCGTTATTTTGTACGAACGTGCTTTTCTTATGTTTTGAGGTTATTTAGGTATCCAAAGAGGCAAACACTGTTGAAACTTAACATTTGTTCACCTTTCGTTCATTGCAGTATAGCTGTAAGCGTTTTATAATAGGAGTACTGAAGTTTAAAGGAGTGCGTTCCATATGCCACTTAGTATATTTGGTTTCCAAGCATTGTGGAGCCCGTATTTAATAGGGGTTCTTGTTTTTATAACAATCATCTATTTTTTAGTCACAACAAAGTGGCGTAAAGATTTTAAAGTAAGTGAACCTTTGAAAAAAAGTGAAGCTATTTACTTTGTTTTAGCTATGATTACCATCTATATTATCAAAGGATCTCCGATTGATTTAATGGCTCATATTATGTTTACCATGCACATGGTGCAAATGGCTATTCTGTTATTGCTGGTCCCTATTTTCTTAATTAAAGGGATTCCCTGGTGGGTTTGGAAGGTGGCTATTGAGGCACCTGTAGTTAGAACTTTGTTTAAAGTGCTAACATTACCAGTTGTTGCTGTCTTTGTATTTATCGGTCTATTTTCTTTCTATCATTTACCGTCCATATTGGATTACATTAAATTAAATGAAACATTACATGGTACCTATACATTTGTATTATTTCTATCTGCAGTGTTTATGTACTGGCCTTTAATTCAAAATATGCCAAATAGTAATCAAATGAAGCCTTTGCATAAATTGGCGTATATTATTGCTAATGCTGTTTTAATTACACCTGCTTGTGGATTAATCATCTTTGCGCCAAATGCAATGTATGAGACATACACAAACGGTGATGCATGGTTAAAGGCAATGGAGCTTTGTGTACCAGCCTCTACATTGTCAGGATTATCTTTATCTGGACCAGAGCTATTTACAGACATGAAACCAGTTGCAGATCAGCAATTAGGTGGCGTGTTAATGAAAATCCTACAAGAGCTTATTTTTGGTGTACTAATTGGTACGATCTTCACAAGATGGTATCGATCTGAGCAAAAAGATCCGGATAAAATCACTGCTGACGCTTTAGCTGCCCACCAAAAGAAGTGGGAAAGTCAACAGCAACATTAGTTGAAGAATAGAAATTTACTTTGTGTAAGGGGTTTTGACAATGGAATTGCAAATATTGCCTACTATTAGTACATCGTTTATCGTTATTAGTGCTGTACTAGTAGCGATAGGGTGGGGCTTAATTATAAAAAGAAATGTAGAGGGACATAAGAAAGTGATGCTTGCTGCAGGTGTTGCAGCACTTATTTTCTTTATCATCTATGCGTCCCGTACAATCTTTATTGGAAATACAGCTTTTGGCGGTGGAGAAGATTTAAAACCATATTATACCTTCTTCTTGATTTTCCATATTATTTTAGCGACATCTGGAGCTGTGTTTGGTATCGTTAGTATTATTTCAGGTTTGAAAATGAACATTAAATTACACAGACGAATTGGGCCAATTACAAGTATTATTTGGTTCTTTGTTGCCATAACTGGTGTATTAGTTTATTTATTATTGTATATTTTATTTGAGCCTGGTGAAACAACATCAGTAATTAAAGCCATTTTAGGATTTTAAAAAAATCTCCCTCCTTATTTTTGTGCAGGAGGGAGATTTTTTATAGTTGGTTGGAATAGTGAAAGCACTACAACAACCAGTAATGGACCAATTAATATTCCAATAAATCCAAAGATTTTAAAACCAATAAACATGGCAATAAAGGTATTCAAGGAAGAAAGTCCAATTTTATCGCCAATAATTTTTGGCTCAATCATTCGTCGGACTAGAAATTGTCCAATGGTTAGTAAAATTAAGACAGCTGCATATAAATAATCGCCAGCAAAGACCTGATAGATTGCCCATGGGACTAATAAAATAAATGAATCAAGAAAAGGGATAAAGTCTAAAACAACAAGTAAAAGTGCTAACAATATAGGGAATGGTGTTTTTAAAAAATAAAATGCAGCGAATGATATAGCAAAGATCCCTATCCCTACAAGTAATTGAGCTTTCAGAAATCCAAATAAGGCTAGCTTAACACGTTGGCCAATAAAGATAATTTTTTGATGGTAATGAAAAGGAACGGGCGATAATAATTTACGATTAATTGTTGGTAATTCTAAAAGCAACATATACAACACAATCCAATAAACAAATATATCAAAAAGACGTGTGGGAATATATGTTAGTAACGTTGACCAAACATTGACGTTCGTTAAGGATAAAGAAAATTTTTCGATGGATGCTAAAGCTTTTGCAATCATAAATTGAATTTGTGAAACTAGCTCTACAGGTAAATGATAGGTGTAATTGCTGAGCTTAGATTGCATTTGAATCCATAGGGCAGACAATTGATTAAGATAATCAGGTATATCAATAATAAAGGAAGAAAATTGTTTCCAGCTTATATAAAGGATAAGTGTACATAATAATAAAGATATACTTAGAAAAAACAAAAAAAAGAAGAAGACAACGATTTTCCGTTTTTTTCTAAACCGTTTGCTCATTCGAACGATGATTGGTTCTAACAATAACGCGGTTAAGTAGGCAAGTAAAATTGGTAATGATATGGAGATGGACCAAAGGATCAGTATACCCATTGCAATAACAATAATGGGATGACGAAAAAAAGGACGATTAAAAAATGATAACATTTTTCTCACCTACATCTTGTAATAGATATAGGTAGTATGAGAAAAAAATTTTTTTTTACTCAAAATAAAAAAAGACTGGACCACCAGTCTTTTTACAACCATGAAGCTATTTACGCTTACTTGCCGTCACTTCAATGTACGAAAGATTAGCGTGCGTTAACAGGTTCAAAGTTATTTTTATTTGTAGGCTCGATTGAGAATTGATCTAACTCTAATTTAACCTTTTTTAAGATTTCTTCACATTTTTTTACAAGGTGTGCTGGATAAACCTCGTCATCGCCATATTCAACACCATGCGGATAATAGTATTTACCAAGGACTGGTTTCATTAATGTAAGGATAGCATCGTGTGCACCTACGTCACCAGAAATAGCATATGCGAATACGCGTAGGTAATAACGACCTTCACGAGTATCGAATCGTTTATCGAATGTCATACGCTCGTAATCCCAGCCGCCATCACATTCTAAACCATGTTTTTTCATAATGCTGACAAGTAGCTCTTGATCAGCTGTTAAATTTTCAAGGTTAGTATTTTCAAAATACATGTATAGTCCTCCTTTAGGTTCTCGTACAAAGTATACGCTCATTTTTATAATAGAGCATATTCGACATTGTTGCAATGACAACATTGTGTCAACCCAATTACAATTGATATAATAACTTACAATAATGGTGATGAAAAGGAGTCCTGTATGAAAGCTTTATTCCGCATTTTAATGGTTTGTGGTGCAGTTGCATTAATTGGTTTTATGTTTTTTAATACCCCTAAGGAAAATGAGCCACTAGAAGGCCCAAATACCAATTCGAATATCATACCTCAAACACAGCTAAAGCAGGAACCTGCAATAGGAGCAATGACACGTCCACAAACGGGTATATCCACATTGATAGGAAAAGGCACACAAACTGTTTTAGAACAATATGGGGAGCCTGCAAGAAAAGAGCCGTCTTCATTCGGTTATCAATGGTGGGTCTACAATGAAGACGTTTCAACTTTTTTTATGATTGGTATTGATAATAATATTGTGACACAAATTTACATAGCAGGACAAGAAATTGATGCATTTCCTTTTAAAGTAGGCCAAAAACGTGATGAAATATACAGAATGACGATCATTGATTATGAGGTAGCCGCCACTGTAGGCGAAAATATTTTCATTTTCTCAATGAGTGAAGAAGATATGCAAACAAGGCTGCTTATCAAATTTGATGGTCTTTATGCACAGCTTTACATAGATAGGGAGACAAGTGAGTTGCAAGGGATACGATATACAGACAGTGAAACACTTGTCCTTCATCAGCCATATGAAATGAGCTATCAAGGGGAGCTTGTTAGACGTGCTCCACCTTCCTCTTTCTTACAGCAAGAAATTGATGTGGCTAGCGCTAACCAATTAGACGATTTGCTAAATGTAACAAGAGTCCACCATGATTTACTTCCTTTAGAAATGGATGAATCATTGGAGGAAGCAGCAAGAATGCATAGTGAGGACATGAAGGTGCAAAATTTTTTAGCGCATGAATCTCCAACCTATGGTGATCTAAAAAAACGATTACAGACGCAAAAAATCGAGTATAGTGAAGCGAACGAAAACCTGGCAACTGCTTATTTTGATGCGATTGAAGCCATGCATGGCTGGACAAATTCTCCTGAACATAGAAAAGTTCTTTTGAATGATCGATATACACGCGTTGGTTCTGGCGCCTTTGTAGATTATTATACGCAAATATATCTTGAACCTACTACACAAGAAGTGGGTAGAGAAGAGCAAGATAATGAAGAGACGAAAAATGAAAAACAAGATAGCGAAGAATCTACAGATAAATCAAATCAAACCTTACCATAACAGAAGAATATTCAGATGAAGACAAGCTTTCAACAAACGGGCTTGTCTTCATTTTTTATGTGGAGTTTCTCCTTCTTTTAGGCTTCTACATTTTTCGTCACACCGTTACAAACGCCGTCATATGATAGAGAACTGAAAGGGGGAATGAGGTTTGCAATTAGCAGAGTTATTAAAAGACTGGCCATGTAGCGTGACGGGAGGATCTATACGGACAGAAATTACTGGTGTAGAGGACTATGCACAGGCGGTACAACCTGGTGATATATTTATTGTGCGAAAAGGTAAAAAAACATCGGGAAGTCGGTTTGTCAAAGAGGCATTGGCACGTGGAGCTGCTGCCATCGTTTCAGAAGAAAGTATCTCTTTGCCAATTATAGATAAAGAAATTCCTTTTGTATGGGTTCCAAATACAGCATTATTTTTATCGTATGCAAGTGCAAAGCTTGCTGCTTTTCCAGCAGAAGCTTTAACTGTTATCGCCATTACAGGTACAAATGGAAAGACGACAGTGAGCCATTTTGTTAGTCAGCTTCTAAATGCACTACATAAACATGCAGCAGTTATTGGAACGGTTGGCTTTTTCATCAATGGTGAGAAACAACAAACGGCTTATGAGCAATTAACAACATTGCAAGCTAAAGAATTACACCCCATTCTTAAGCAATGTGTGCGAAAAGGTGTGACCCATGTTGTATTAGAAGCTTCTTCAATGGGGTTGCAGCAGCATAGGCTCGATCATTGTGACATTGACTGTGGTGTATTTTTAAATTTATCAGAAGATCATTTAGAAGATCATGGAGGTTTAGAAGCTTATAAACGTGCCAAGAAACGTTTAGCGGATTTATCAAAAAAGCTAGTATTAAATGGAGATGATAATTTTTGCCGTTCTGTTGGTATTTATGATAAGAAAAAATCTTGCTCATTTGGTTTTGATAATCACAATGATTTACATATTCAAATCGTCAGTGAATCAGTTGGAAAAACCGTACTTTGTTTACAGACTTCCGCGAGTGAGCATATTGTAGAAATTCCTTTTGTCGGTAAATACCATGTGCAAAATGCTGTTGCATCCTTAATGGCTGTATGGCGCTTAGGTGTCCCTATGGAAGATATAGTTGGACATATGTGGTCGTTAAGGCTACCAGAGGGCAGGCTAGAGAAGATTGAAAATCCATTAGGAATTGATGTTTATGTAGATTATGCCCATACAGCAGAAGCATTGCAAGCAGTATTGCAAACCTTTGATCGCTCTAAAACAATTTACCTTGTCTTCAGTTGTGGAGGAAATCGAGACAAGGCGAAACGCTTTGCAATGGGGGCAGTAGCAAGTAAATATGCTGATGTTATTTATTTAACAACAGATAATCCTCGTGATGAAGATCCTATTGTGATTAATGAAAGTATTATTGCTGGTTTTACAGAGCAACAATATTATGAAATTTATTTAGATCGCAAACTTGCTATCCATCAAGCATTAGCAAAGGCAGAAAAGGGAGACATTGTCCTTGTTGCCGGAAAAGGGCATGAACAAACACAGCAAATTAAAAATCAAAAGTTCCCTTTTTCCGATCAACAATGTATTAAAGACTATTTTGCGAGTTTAATTACGGACGACGCTGAATAACGAAGAAAGATCCTGTAGCAATGGCAAGCCTGCGACCAGTCTCATCTTCAATATCACATTCCATGACAAGCGTTTGGCGTCCCTTATGAACAAAACGACCACGTGCAATCAATTCTTTATTTGTAGTGGTAGCAATATACGATATATTCATGTTCGTAGTAACTACATTATAGCCCTCAGGCACAGAGCGCGAAGCAAGCCCTCCCATAGCGGCATCGGCAATCGTTGCAACAATACCTCCGTGTGGCACCTTTATCGTATTATGGATGACCGGTGTAATAGGGATACGGACCTCACTGACCTCAGGCTCAAATTTACCTACCATATGTAAAGTAGCATTAATATAACGACGGTGAATGCCTTGCTGTTTCTCCCGTAGGCCATTTAAAAGATGTAATAAAACTTCTTCATCTTCCTCGGTACTGTCTTGTAAAATCTCGGCCACTAACTGTTCAACCTGCTCCTTAGATGTTGTCATCATTTGGAAAACCTCTTTCATTAAAATTATCATTAATGTAAAATTACCATAAAATCTGTTATGATGGGAAAGAGATTGGGGGAATTAAAGATGATGATGACCTCTGACTGGGTAATCATTTTGGATGAGGCGGAAGCGCTTTGTGAGATGATTCTTTCCTCAGAACCTGCGATGGCGCTACAACAAGCGTATGAAGCTGTATATAGTGATGCACAAATTGTAGAGGCTATATATGCATTTAATCGCATGAAAGAGCAGTACGAAGATGTACAACGTTTCGGAAAATATCATCCGGACTACCATACAATTATGAAGTCGATTCGCCAACAGAAAAGGGCACTTGACTTAAATGAGAAAGTTTCAGCCTTGAAAATTGCTGAAAACGATTTTCAGGATTTACTGGATGAGATTAGCCTATTAATAGGAAAAACGGTCTCTGAAGCGGTAAAAGTTCCTGTTAGTAATCCATTCTTTGCATCTGGTTCATCTTGCGGAGGTGGATGTGGCTCGGGCGGTTCATGCTCTTGCTCAGCGTAAATAGGATGTGTATATAACATATCTCTTCTAGACTGTAGACAACTCGAAGGCAACTGAGTTAGTTTACAGTCTTTTTTATAATTAAATTCAAGGAGGAAGCATTAATGAAAACTTATCGAATTGCCGTAATACCTGGGGAT
>Ga0213827_1000905_pt1 | contig 19067 bp, 19 predicted proteins | sample MC6MC0898MG_FD_180669 | JGI IMG/M metagenome (GOLD analysis project Ga0213827, IMG submission 180669) | Enriched soil aggregate microbial communities from Iowa State University, Ames, United States - MC6-MC0898-MG | ecosystem: Environmental > Terrestrial > Soil > Unclassified | place: USA: Iowa...
TGTGAGCAACAGCAGCAGGCTGAGGATGGACAGGGATGTTTTCACGTTGAGGCTCACTAAAAGTTGGTATGTCGTTGGCTGTGCAAGGGTTTTCCCCCAAAAAACGCTCGCATTGTGGAGTATGGCTTAACGGCTGTCGATTGCTCGTTACACCACCCCATCGATATGAAAAAAGCTTCATGCTGTAACGGTTTTGCCGCATCCGTTCGTCGGTTTGGTCGGGCAAAAAAAGACCCGCCAAGCGGCGGGTCAGAACAGGCGTAGGGAGCAACGCACAACAAATTCGGTCAAGCGATCAGGCAGTCGGCTTGGAGCTGTTCGGCAAGCGCCTGGGCAGAGGCGCGGGTGGCCAATGGGCCGCTCACCGCTTCGCCGTTGCTGACCAGGTACCAGCAAGCCAGCAGGCCCTTTTCACGCAGGGTAGAAGGGACGGCGCTGCCGACAACGGACATGATATGGATAGTGGCCATGTGGACCTCCTGTAAAACATGGCCCTACCTTACGCAGCAGCCGGTCCGGTTTGAAATCAACTTGCTCAATAGTGCTCATTAGCTTTATCAACAGTTACCAGCGTGGCGGGCCGTAGTACACCGGTGGCGGGCCATAAACGCGATAGGCCGGCGGCGGTGGAGCCGGAACGTAATAGGGCTGGTAGTACACTGGAGGCGGCGGCGCCTGCACGTATACCGGGGGTGGCGGATAGTAAGCGGGCTGGCGCTCGACATAGACGGTACGGTCATGGCCGCCGGAAACCGTCGCCCCGACCACTGCCCCGACCACAGCAGCACCCAACAGGGGGCCTGGGCCATACCAGCCACCGCCGCCACCGTGGGCGGATGCTTGCCCGCTGATGGCCAGGGCACCGACCAGCAGGACGATTCCAGGAACAAGACGGTTCATGTGACTACCTCGTGATAAAACCCCGCGCTTGGGGCCTTATCAATATGACTCGGGTATCTGTCAGCTGAGCACAGGGAAATGGTAAAGGTTGTGTAAGCGACGACCAGTGGTGGCCTCTGTTACGCTGAATAAACGATTCAGGTTATGAACAAGGAGCAGGTTATGACGGTAACTCCCAGCAGAGACACGGTACTGTGCATTTCCCTGGCCGGCAGGCCGGGTACCTTTGGGGTGCGCTTTCATAACCATCTCTACCAGCAGTTGGGCCTGGATTATTACTACAAGGCGATGAGCACGGCTGACCTGCCCGCTGCTGTGGCGGGCATCCGGGCGTTGGGCATTCGGGGGTGCGGGGTTTCGATGCCGTACAAGGAGGCCTGCCTGGCATTGGTCGATGAGGTTGACCCGTCAGCCGCAGCCATCGAGTCGGTCAACACACTGGTCAATTGCGACGGCCACCTCAAGGCCTATAACACCGACTACCTTGCGGTGCGCCAATTGCTCGAACAGCATCGTGTCGACCCGGCCACTGCCTTTGCCCTGCGCGGCAGTGGCGGCATGGCCAAGGCGGTTGCCAGCGCGCTGCGCGATGCGGGGTTCAAGGAAGGCATCATCGTGGCGCGCAACGAGCAGGCCGGGCGGCAACTGGCGGACGTGTGTGGTTATCGCTGGGTGGCCGAGCTGGGTGATCGTTGCCCGCCAATGTTGGTGAACGTGACGCCAATTGGCATGGCGGGCGGCCCGCAAGCGCAGGAGCTGGCATTCAGCGAGGCCGCCATAGCAGCAGCCGAACGGGTGTTCGACGTGGTGGCGATGCCGGCGCTGACGCCACTGATTCGCCGGGCCCAGGCGTTGGGCAAACCGGTGATCACCGGCTTGGAGGTGATTGCACTTCAGGCGCTGGAGCAGTTTGTGTTGTATACCGGGGTGCGGCCGACGGCGGAGCAGGTTGACGCTGCCGTGGCTTACGCGCGGGATATCTAGTTTGCCTGCGCCGGCCCCTTCGCGGGGTAAGCCCGCTCCCACAGGTGTTCATACTTCCTGAGGGGCGGGCTTGCCCCGCGAAGAGGCCAGTGCTGCCAGCACCTCAGAAGGCTTTATGCCCTTCGTCCAGCCGTTGATCCACCAAGGCTCTGCCATGCGCCAAGGACACATGCTGAGCGTGCTCAAGGTCTGAGAAGAACTTCATCGGCATCGACAATCGTCTGCTGGTGTGGCCTTCAGGGTCGGTGATCAGGCAGCCGGCCGCATAGGGAAGAGGGGAGTCTGGGTGAGGCATCACGCTGGCGGTGATGGTGTGGTCGCGGTATTCACAGTGAAGAGATTGCATCGTCCTTACCTCGCTGTGGCTAGTGAAGCGCTTACCTTCATATACCACAGCAAGGGGCCGGGAGTTCCCGGCCCGACGAGCGCGAGCCGACGAGGCTCGCAACCCGTTCTCAGCCTTTGAGTTCAGCTGGCTGGATCACTTCGACCCAGTAACCGTCCGGGTCCTTGACGAACGCCAGGTGGTTCATGCGGCCATCGGCCAGGCGCTTCTGGAACGGTACATCCAGTGCCTCGAAGCGTGCACAGGCAACGCGCACATCCGGCACCGAGATGCAGATGTGGCCAAAGCCGCGTGGGTCGGTGTTGCCGTTGTGGTAGGCGAACTCCGGGTCGTTCTCGGTGCCGTGGTTGTGGGTCAGCTCCAGCACGCCAGGGATTGACTTCATCCACTGGTGGCGCGCGGCGTCATCGGCAGGGATTTGCGCCGGGTCGACCAGCGCCAGGAAGTACAGGCTGAAGGCCGCTTCCGGGAAGTCCCGTTTATCGACCAGGCGGAAGCCCAGCACGCGGGTGTAGAAATCCAACGATTTCTCGATGTCCTTGACCCGCAGCATGGTGTGGTTGAAGACGAAGTTGGCGGTAGCGGCGTCAGGCTGTGCGGTGACACCTGGCAGGGTTTGCAGATCGTGCAGGCTCATGGGTACTCCAGAGACGAGGCTGGCAGCGGGGCCAGCGGAACAGACAGGGGGCCATGATACGGCAGTGAAGCGATTGCGCAAATGAAAGCGCCCTGCACAAGGCAGGGCGCTGGAAGAGAGGCCCGCATGTGCGGGCGCGTGATGGGGTCGCTAGTCCTTTAGCTGTCTCGATACTGAGCCAGCCCTTGTGAAAAAAGTGTGAAGCAAGTGTTGACGTTTCATCAGCGTAGCCAACTTTCCACCGTGCCGGCGCCATACTGTTCTTTCCACGCCTTGAGGCCTCGGTGGTTACCACCTTTGGTCTCGATCAGCTCGCCGGTGTGCGGGTTTTCATACACTTTCACCACGCGCGCACGGCGCTGCTGTTTCGGGGCGCTGGCTGCGCCGCGGGTAACGGCCTTCGGGTCGAGAATGGCGATGATATCGCGCAGACCTTTGTCATAGCTTTTCATCAGGCCGACTAGTTTCTGCTCGAATTCGATTTCGCGTTTTAGGCCGGCATCCTTTTTCAGCGCCTCCAGTTGAGCCATCTGTTCCTGGAGCGCTTTTTCGGCAGCACGAAACTCTGCAAGTCTGGACACTGTAATCACTCCTGTACGTCATCCGTGGCAGGCGCGACGAACATTGAAGCGAATTAACGCCGGCCACGCGGGTGGGTAAAACTGTTCGCTGATATCGAGTGTAGACATTAGTAGCAGTTGGGTAAACCGCAAACTTTTCCAAGTAAGACGGGAACTTTACAAGTTTTCCGAGCGGTGGCTTCGAGCGTTTCTCGCTGCCCACTCCAGTGCCTGTAGACCATGGTCCAATGGTGCATTCCAGAGCCTGTGCGCGATCATTTCAGATGATGGCTGAATGCTCTTCGGCCGCGTCGCATCAGCGTGGCACAGCGTTGCCCCGTATTGTTTTTTCGCCTGACTTTGGATCTTCCCTCGCATGTTTGCCCCCCTTCCTCTCGCCCCCGGGCGGCGTGTTGCCGGCCTGTTGCTGTTGTGTGCTGGCGCGCATGCCCAGGCCGCCGGTTTTCTAGAAGACAGCAGTGCCAAGGTTGAAGCGCGCAATGTCTATTTCAACCGGGACTTCCGTGACGGCCACAGCAGTTCCAGCCAGGGTGCGTCCAAGCGCGAAGAATGGGCGCAAGGTTTCATTCTCAATGTCCAGTCCGGTTATACCCAAGGCCCGGTAGGCGTTGGCGTGGATGCGCTGGGCATGTTCGGTTTCAAGCTCGACTCCAGCCCGGCGGACAGTAACAGCGGCTTGCTGCCGTCTACAGGTCATGACCCACGGCACGCTGCCGACCAGTATGCGAAGATGGGCCTGGCCGCCAAGGTCAAGGTGTCCAACACCGTGCTCAAGTACGGTTCGATGATGCCGGATGTGCCGCTGTTGAAATACAACGATGGCCGCCTGTTGCCGACTATGTTCCACGGCGCCATGCTCACGTCCGAAGAACGCCATGACCTGAAGTTCACCCTGGCCCGCCTGAACACATACACCGCGCGAGATTCCACTGATCGCCAAGACATTCGCGTGCACTGCAAGAACAAGCGTTATGCCTGCGATATCGAAGCCGACCACTTTGATTTGGCCGGCCTGGATTACCGCTTCAATGACCGGCTCAGCGCCCAGTATCAGGTGGCCAAGCTGGAAAACATCTACCGCCAGCACTTTCTTGGCCTGGTGGCCAGCCAGCCGCTCGCGCTCGGCAGCCTTTCGGCCGACCTGCGCCTGATCAAAAGTGACGACATCGGCAACGCCCGCGCTGGCGAGATCGACCATCGCGCCTTCAGCGGCATGCTCGGCTACAGCCTGGGCGGGCACAAGATCAGCGCCGGCTGGCAACGCATGTATGGCGAAAGTGCCATGCCGTACCTCGATGGCAGCAACCCGTACCTGGTCAACTATGCGCAGGTTAACGACTTCGCCGCCGCCCAGGAGCGCTCCTGGCAGCTGCGTTACGACTACGACTTCAAGGCCCTCGGCGTGCCCGGGCTGACGTTCTTCACCCGCTACATCAACGGCGACCACATCAAGGTCCCGGGCAGTAACGCCGAAGGCAAGGAATGGGAACGCGATACCGAGTTCAAGTACCAGGTGCAAACCGGCACCTTCAAAGATGTCAGCGTGCGCCTGCGTAACTCCACGTACCGCAGCAACTATGAGAATTGGGCACGCGACATGGATGAGACGCGGGTGATCGTCAGCTACAACTTCGCGATCTTCTAAGCGCGCTTTGCCAAACACCCGTAGCCGGCCGACAATGGCAGCTGGTTATTGTCCAGGGCGCTGTGATGAAAGACCTGTTGCTGATCGGTATCGGCCCGGGCGACCCTCGCCAGGTGACCTATGAGGCGGTCGAGGCGCTGCGCCGCGCCACGCTGTTCTTCGTGCTCGACAAGGGCACGGAAAAGGACGACCTGGTGCGGCTGCGCAAGGCCATCCTGGAACGCTATCGGCCTGAAGGCGGCTATCGCCTGGTGCAGGTAGCGGACCCGCAGCGCGATGGCGAGGCCAGTGATTATGTGGCGTCGGTTCAGGATTGGCACCGTCAGCGTGCCGCGCTGTATGCCCGGCTGATCACGGATGAGATGGCCAGCGGCGACATTGGCGCCTTTCTGCTCTGGGGCGAGCCGGGCCTGTATGACAGTACCCTGCGCATTCTTCAGCGGGTCCGCGAATGCGGCCTGTCGCTGCGTTTGCAGGTGATCCCCGGCATCAGCAGTGTTCAGGCGCTGGCGGCGCGCCATCAGGTGCCGCTCAACCGTATCGGCGAACCGTTGGTCGTGTTGCCAGGGCGCCGCCTGGCGGAGCAGGGGCGCCTGGACAATGTGGTGGTGATGCTCGATGGGCAGTGCGCGTTTGCCGCACTCGATGACCCTGGGCTGGTGATCTACTGGGGGGCTTACCTGGGCACGGACGACGAGGTGCTGATTGCCGGGCCATTGCAGGCGGTCAAGGCGCGGATCCTTGAAGTGCGGGAGGAGGCGAGGGCGCGCAAGGGGTGGATCATGGATACTTACCTGTTGCGGCGAGAATCGTAGCGCTGCGTGGGCCCCTTCGCGGGCTTGCCCGCGAAGAATCCACTGTTTACTCAGGACTTGCCCAGAATGGCGACCACCTTGTCGCGCAGCTGATCAATGCTGAACGGCTTGCCAATCATGTGCATGCCCTCCGGCACGTTGAGGCTTTCGGCATAACCGCTGGCAAACAACACCGGCAACACTGGCCGCAGTGCACGGGCCTTGGCGGCCAGTTCTTCGCCGCGCATGTCCGGCAGGCCCACGTCAGTCATCAGCAGCGCCAGCGGCTGTTGCGGGTCTTCAAGGATTTTGAGCGCAGCGCTGGCGCAGTCCGCCTCGATCGCCGCATAGCCCAGTTCGTCGAGCACTTCGACCATCAGCATACGGACGATGTCGTCATCTTCGACTACCAAGAGGTGCATTGTTTGATCCTGTACCAGAAGAATGTCTTTATTCTGTGCGCCGGGTGGCGGCAGAAGTTCCCTGAGGATACCGATCGTTGCAATTGGAGGGAACGATTGGCGAACGCAGTCTTCAAATACTGGCTAAATGCCCTGCCTCAGCCGCTAAAGCTGGTTAGAATCGCTGATAATCGGTGAGTGCGGCGGCAGGTAAATCTGGCTTTTTCGCCACACCGTTCAATGGACTTTTTTTTCGCTCGGGCGTTTTCACATGATTCAAGCTGCCTCGATGGACCAGCAAAGCTTTCGCAAGCTGTTGAGCCGCAACGTTGGCCTGCCTTTGGGGGTAGGCTTGCTGGGCGCCGTGGCCTTTGTCGCGGTGATCAGCTACCTGCTGTCGGCCATGCAATGGGTCGAGCACACCGATCGGGTGATCGGTAATGCCAACGAAACGGTCAAGCTGTCGATCGACATGGAAACCGGCATGCGCGGCTTCCTGATCACCGGCGACGAGCGCTTCCTCGACCCCTACGAGGTGGCCAAGCCGAAGATCATCGGCAGCCTGCAGAGCCTGCGCGGCATGGTCGAGGACAACCCGCAGCAGGTTGACCGCATCGACCGGCTGGTGGCCCTGCAGCAGGCCTGGAACGATTTCGGCAACGAAATGATCAACCAGCGCCGCGCTGGCGGTGACTACCGTGAGTCGGTCGGCAATGGCCGCGGCAAGCGCATCACCGATGAAATCCGCAAGGAGTTCGACGACCTGGTCGGCACCGAGCAGCAACTGCGCATGGCCCGTAACGAAAAGGTCAGCAGCGTCACGGTAACGGCCATTTCCGCCTTCGTGCTGTTGATCGTCGGCCTCAGCGCACTGCTGGCCTACCTGGGCCGCCGTGACCTGCTGGCACTGTCGAACAGTTATGACGACAACCTCAAGGCCCAGCAGCGCTCGGCCGAACGCCTGGAGCACCAGGCGTGGCTGCGCAACGGCCAGACCCAACTGGCCGAACAGGTATTGGGGCAACTGACCCTGCCGATGCTGGGTGACAACATCCTGCGCTTCTTCGCCAGCTACCTGGGCAGTGTGGTCGGTGCCCTGTACGTGCGTGATGGCCATGGCCGCCTGGTGCGCGTGGCCAGCTATGGCCTGGACGCCGAGGAGCAGGCCCGCGAACAGGTGCTGGCCGCCCACGACGGGCTGCTGGCCCAGGCGGTCCGTGAAGGCCGCCTGCTGCGCCTGGATGACTTGCCGCAAGACTACTACCGCCTGAGTTCCGGCCTGGGCAGCGGCCTGCCGCGCAGCGCCTTGCTGATGCCGGCCAGCGAGGATGGCCAGATCAACGGGGTGATCGAACTGGGCTTCCTGCGCCCGCTGCAGGAGCGTGACGACGAACTGCTGGAGCGGGTCGGCGGCAACCTCGGCATGTCCATCGAAAGCGCCCGTTACCGCCAGCGCCTGCAGGAAGTGCTGGCTGAAACCCAGCAGCTCAACGAAGAGCTGCAGGTGCAGCAGGAAGAGCTCAAGACCGCCAACGAAGAGCTCGAAGAGCAATCGCGCGTGCTCAAAGAGTCCCAGGTGCACCTGGAAACCCAGCAGGCCGAGCTTGAGCAGACCAACGAGCAGCTGTCCGAACGCACCGATGCCCTTGACCGCAAGAACGACGAGCTGAGCCAGGCCCAGGAAGAACTGCAGGCCCGTGCCGACGACCTGCAGCGCTCGAGCAAGTACAAGTCCGAGTTCCTCGCCAACATGTCCCACGAGCTGCGCACGCCGCTCAACAGCTCGCTGATCCTGGCCAAGTTGCTGGCCGAGAACGGCGAGGGCAACCTCAGTGCCGAACAGATCAAGTTTGCCGAGTCGATCTATTCGGCCGGCAACGACCTGTTGAACTTGATCAACGACATCCTCGACATCGCCAAGGTCGAAGCCGGCAAGCTCGAAATGCGCCCCGAAACCACTCGGCTGGAGCGCTTGGTCGAAGGCCTGCGCGGCATGTTCCTGCCGCTGGCCGAGCACAAGGGCCTGGCCTTCGAGGTCAAGGTCGAGCCGCAGGTACCGGTCACGCTGTTCACCGACCGCCAGCGCCTGGAGCAGATCCTCAAGAACCTGCTGTCCAACGCCATCAAGTTCACCGACCACGGCCAGGTCACCATGACCATCAGCTACCAGGCGGGCACCGGCATCGTGTTCGCCGTGCGCGATTCCGGCATCGGTATCGCAGCTGACCAGCAGCAGGCGATCTTCGGTGCGTTCCACCAGGTCGACGGCAGCAGCAACCGTCGCTATGGCGGCACCGGCCTTGGCCTGTCCATTTCCCGCGACCTGGCGCACTTGCTGGGCGGGCAGATCAGCGTCGACAGCAGCCCTGGCCAGGGCAGCGTGTTCAGCCTGATCGTGCCCGAGCGTTACGAGGCCGAGGCAGAAGAGGTCGAGGCCCTCAGCCTGCGGCCTGCGGTCGACAGCCTGCCGCCGGCACCCCAGATCGCCAGCGCTGTGGCGCCTAAACTGCTGGCACCGGCCTTTGCCGATGACCGCGACCGGGCACCGTTCAGCAACCGCTGCATACTGGTCATCGAAGACGAACCGAACTTTGCCCGCATCCTCTTCGACCTGGCCCATGAACTGGGCTACAGCTGCCTGGTCGCCCAGGGCGCCGACGAAGGCTTTGCGCTGGCCGCGCAGTACATCCCCGATGCGATCCTGCTGGACATGCGCCTGCCCGACCATTCCGGCCTGACCGTGCTGCAGCGCCTGAAGGAGTTGGCCAGCACCCGGCACATCCCGGTGCACATCATTTCGGTCGAAGACCGCGTCGAGGCGGCCATGCACATGGGCGCAGTGGGTTACGCGGTCAAACCGACCAGCCGCGAAGAGCTCAAGGAGGTGTTCGGCCGTCTGGAAGCGAAGCTTACGCAGAAGCTCAAGCACATCCTGCTGGTGGAAGATGACGACCTGCAGCGCGAGAGCATCGCCCGCCTGATCGGCGATGATGATATCGAGATCACCGCCGTGGCCATGGCCCAGGATGCCCTGGCGCTGCTGCGCGAAAACATCTACGACTGCATGATCATCGACCTCAAGCTGCCAGACATGCTCGGCAACGAACTGCTCAAGCGCATGACCGCCGAGGACATCCGTTCATTCCCGCCGGTGATCGTCTACACCGGGCGCAACCTCACCCGCGAAGAAGAGACCGAACTGCTCAAGTACTCGCGCTCGATCATCATCAAGGGCGCCCGCTCGCCAGAGCGCCTGCTCGACGAAGTGACGCTGTTCCTGCACAAAGTCGAATCGCAGTTGTCCCATGAACGCCAGCGCATGCTCAAGACCGCACGCAGCCGCGACAAGGTGTTCGAGGGCCGCAAGATACTGCTGGTGGATGACGATGTGCGTAACATCTTCGCCCTGACCAGCGCCCTGGAACACAAGGGCGCCATCGTCGAGATCGGCCGCAACGGGCGCGAGGCCATCGAGCGCCTGGAGCAGCATGACGACATCGACCTGGTGCTGATGGATGTGATGATGCCGGAGATGGACGGCTTCGAGGCTACCCGGCTGATCCGCCAGCAACCGCGCTGGCGCAAGCTGCCGATCATCGCCGTGACCGCCAAGGCGATGAAGGATGACCAGCAGCGTTGTCTGCAGGCTGGCGCCAATGATTACCTGGCCAAACCGATCGACCTGGACCGCCTGTTCTCGTTGATCCGTGTATGGCTGCCGCAACTGGAGCGAATTTGACTAGCGAGCGCAACACCGACATCGAGATCCGGCTGCTGATCGAGGCGATCTACCTCAAGTACAGCTACGATTTTCGCAACTACTCCGGCGCTTCGATCAAGCGCCGCATCTTGCACGCCCTGCGCCAGTTCGACTGCCTGACGGTGTCGGCGCTGCAGGAGCGGGTGCTGCACGACCCGGGCATGTTCATGCAGTTGTTGCAGTTCCTGACGATCCCGGTCAGCGAGATGTTCCGCGACCCGAGCCACTTCCTTGCCCTGCGCAACGAAGTGGTGCCGCTGCTGCGCACCTGGCCTTCGATCAAGATCTGGATCGCTGGCTGCAGCACCGGCGAGGAGGTGTACTCGATGGCTATCCTCTTGCGTGAGGAAGGCCTGCTCGAGCGCACCATCATCTACGCCACCGACATCAACCCGCGCTCGCTGGACAAGGCCAAGCAGGGCATCTACTCGATGCAGAGCATGCGCGAGTATGAGGAAAACTACCGCCTGGCCGGCGGCCGCCGTGATTTCACCGAGTACTACACCGCCGCCTACGGCAACGCCATCATGGACAGCACCCTGCGCGACAACGTGACCTTCGCCGACCACAGCCTGGCCACCGACAGCGTGTTCTCCGAAACGCAATTGGTGTCGTGCCGCAACGTGCTGATCTATTTCAACAAGGACCTGCAGGACCGGGCCTTGGGCCTGTTCCATGAGTCCTTGTGCCACCGCGGTTTTCTGGTGCTGGGCAGCAAGGAATCGGTGGATTTCTCCGCTTACAGCGATCGCTTCGAGCCGTTGGTCAAGCCCGAACGGATCTTCCGCAAATCATGAACGGCGTTCGTGCGGTGGTGATCGGTGCCTCGGCGGGCGGCGTGCAGGCGTTGTTCCAGGTACTCGGCGGCTTGCCGCCGGGCTTTGTCACGCCGGTAGTGTGCGTGCTGCACTTGCCCGACGACCGTCACAGCCAGTTGGCCGAAGTGCTGCAGCGGCGCCTGAACAGGCCGGTGCGCGAGGCCTGTGACAAGCAGGCCATCGAGGCAGGGCTGATCTACGTGGCCACGCCCGGTTATCACCTGTCGGTGGAAAACGACTTCAGCCTGTCGCTGAGCCAGGAGGACCCGGTGCATTTCTCCCGCCCGGCGATTGATTTCCTGTTCTTCTCGGCGGCCGACGCTTACGGCGATGGCCTGCTCGGCATCCTGCTGACCGGGGCCAATGAGGATGGCGCCAAAGGCCTTGCCCATATCAAGAACAGCGGCGGCCGGACTGTGGTCCAGGACCCCCGCGACGCCCAAGTGGCGCTGATGCCGGAGGCCGCACTGGCCCTGCACCAGCCTGACCATATTCTTACTCTGAGCGGTATCGGGCAATTGCTCGCTACCCTGGAAGCCAGCGCATGTTAAGCCTCACCACCGCCAAACTGCTGATCGTCGACGACCTGCCGGAAAACCTGCTGGCCCTCGACGCCCTGATCAAGGGCGAGGACCGCGAGGTGCACCAGGCGCAGTCTGCCGAAGATGCATTGTCGTTGCTGCTTGAGCACGAATTCGCCCTGGCCATCCTCGACGTGCAGATGCCGGGCATGAACGGCTTCGAGCTGGCCGAGCTGATGCGCGGCACGGAAAAGACCCGCAATATTCCGATCGTCTTCGTCACCGCGGCCGGGCGTGAGATGAACTACGCCTTCAAGGGCTACGAAAGCGGCGCGGTGGACTTTCTGCACAAGCCGCTCGACACCTTGGCGGTGAAGAGCAAGGTGTCGGTGTTCGTCGACCTGTACCGCCAGCGCAAGGTGCTCGACCGGCAGTTGCAGGCCCTGGAGCGCAGCCGCCAGGAGCAGGAACTGCTGCTGACCCAGTTGCAGGTGGCGCGCGGCGAGCTTGAGCACGCCGTGCGCATGCGCGATGACTTCATGTCGATTGTTTCGCATGAGGTGCGCACGCCGCTCAATGGCCTGATCCTCGAAACCCAGTTGCGCAAGATGCACCTGAGCCGTGGCAACCACGACGCATTCAGCGCCGACAAGCTGCAGGCCATGGTCGAGCGTGACGAGCGGCAGATCAACAGCCTGATTCGGCTGATCGAAGACATGCTCGATGTCTCGCGCATCCGTACCGGTAAACTGTCGCTGCGGCCCAAGCTGTTCGACCTCGCCACCCTGGTGCGTGGCCTGGTGGAGAATTTCGGTGCTCAGGCCGCGGCGCTGGGCACGCACATCGACCTGCAGCGCTGCGAGGCACTGCAAGGTGAGTGGGATGAATTCCGGATTGAACAAGTGGTGGCCAACCTGTTGTCCAATGCGTTGCGGTATGGCGAACGCCAACCCGTCGAGGTGCGGGTGTTCGAGCAGGGGGGGTGTGCCTGGGTGCAGGTGCAGGACCACGGCATTGGGATCAGCGGGGCCAACCAGCAGCGGATCTTCCAGCAGTTCGAGCGTGTGGCCACGCAACAGGCCAGCGGTGGGCTGGGGTTGGGGTTGTACATCTCGGAGCAGATCGTGCAGGCCCACGGCGGGCGGATTCAGGTGGAGAGTGAAGAGGGCAAGGGTGCCACGTTCAGCCTGCAATTGCCGCTGACGCGGCGGACAGAACAAAACGACCAGGTGCGGGCAACCTCTGCCTGAGCCTGGGGTCAGATGGCCAACTGTATGAATTTCAAGGCGTTGTTGTCATGAGTGAAGATGCACAAGATGTGGTGCTGGTCGTCGAGGACGAACCGGCGATTCGCATGATCCTGCGGGATTACCTGGCAGGCGAGGGCTACCACGTGCTGGTGGCCGAAGACGGTGAGCAGGCATTCGCGATCCTGGCGAGCAAGCCGCACCTGGACTTGATGGTGACCGATTTTCGATTGCCCGGCGGTATTTCCGGGGTGGAGATCGCCGAGCCTGCAGTGAAGTTGCGACCGGATCTGAAGGTGATCTTCATCAGCGGGTATCCGGCGGAGATCCTCGAGTCGGGCAGCCCGATTGCGCGCAAGGCGCCGATCCTGGCCAAGCCGTTCGACCTGGATACCTTGCACCAGCAGATCCAGACACTGCTGCGTTGAAGCTTGCGGCCTCTTCGCGGGGCAAGCCCGCCCCCACGGACTGGGCTGCCCCAGGGTTGGATTGGTGTCCAACTTCTTGGGGGTAGTCTGTGGGAGCGGGCTTGCCCCGCGAAGAGGCCCTGAAGGGCTATCGAAGCGTTCGCTCGATCCCACCGACCAGCATGCTCTCCATCAGCGCCAAACCCTGCTTTTGAGGCAGTGCCTTGAGCATCCCCGGCAACTGGTTCAGCAGCGTCGCCACTACATGCGCCGTCGCCACCAACGCTTGCCCCGGCAGCTTCGCCTGCGGCGCGATCAAGCGCAGTAACCCCGCTTCATAGCGCTTGCGCAACGAAACCAGGCGCCCTTGCTGCTCCTCGCTCAGGCAACAGAAATCCCGCTCCGCCAGGCGAAACTGCAGCGGCCGCTCGGCGTGCAATTGCCAATGCGCAGCAATCAGGCAGGACAACGCCGAGCCGCCACGGGCCATCGCCCTGCGGCCAAGCTCCAGGGTGGCCTGCAACTCCTCGTACAACTCCTCGATCAAGTCGTACAGCAGGTCCTGCTTGCTGGGAAAGTGGTGGTACAGCGAACCTGCAGTCAACCCCACATGCGCCGCCAGTTCGCGCATGCTCACCTGGCCGAAGCCTTTCTCGGCGAACAGCGCCAGGGCCAGATCACGCCGCTCTTCAAAGCTGGCACAGCGCATCGCGGCGTTGACTGGGGGCATGCTGGTCGCTCCTCAGTAGGTGAAGAAACCGCGGCCGGTCTTGCGCCCCAGCCAACCGGCCGCGACCATTTCCTTGAGCAGCGGGGCAGGGCGGTACTTGCTGTCGCTGAAGCCCTCGTGGAAGGCCTCCATGATCGCCAGCAAGGTGTCCAGGCCAATCAGGTCGGCCAGCGCCAGCGGGCCGATCGGCTGGTTGCAGCCCAGGCGCATGCCGGTGTCGATGTCCTCGGCACTGGCCAGGCCTTCCTGGCGCACGAAGATCGCTTCGTTGATCATCGGCACCAGAATGCGGTTGACCACAAAACCCGGGCGGTTGCCAGCGGTGATCGGCGTCTTGCCCAGCTTCTCGGTGACCAGCAGTGCCTGGGCGTAGGTGCTGTCGCTGGTCTGCAGGCCGCGGATGATCTCTACCAGCGCCATCATCGGCACCGGGTTGAAGAAGTGCACACCGATGAACCGCTCGGGGTGCTCGATGCCGGCCGCCAGCTGGGTGACCGACAGCGACGAGGTGTTGGTGGCGATCAGGCAATCGGCCGCCACGTTCGAGGCTACCTGTTGCAGGATGCGCTGCTTGAGTTGCAGGTTTTCGGTGGCCGCCTCGATCACCAGTTGCGCAGTATTCAACTGCGCGTAGTCGGTGGTGGTGCGGATGCGTGCTTTCGCTGCCGTGGCGCGCTCGGCATCGAGGGTGCCTTTGTTGACTTGGCGCTCCAGGTTCTTGGCCAGGGTGGCCACGCCCCGCTCCAGCGCGGCGTCGGACACATCCACCAGCAGCACCGGGTAGCCGGCCACCGCGCACACCTGCGCGATGCCGTTGCCCATGGTGCCGGCGCCGATCACGGCGATCTGTTCAATGCTCATGGTGCCCATTCCCTCAAACGCGCTCGAAGACAACGGCGATGCCCTGGCCGCCGCCAATGCACATGGTGGCCAGCGCGTAGCGGCCCTGGATGCGCTGCAGTTCATGGATGGCCTTGGTGGCGATGATCGCCCCGGTGGCGCCGACCGGGTGGCCCAGGGAAATGCCCGAACCGTTCGGGTTGACCTTCTCCGGGTCGAAGTCCAGTGCGCGGGCCACGGCGCAGGCCTGGGCGGCGAACGCTTCGTTGGACTCGATCACGTCCAGGTCGCTGAGCTTCAGGCCGGTTTTCTCCAGCACCTTGCGCGTGGCCGGGATCGGGCCCAGGCCCATCAGTTCCGGTTCGACACCGGCGTGGGCATAACCCACCAGGCGTGCCAGCGGCTTGAGCCCCAGGCGGCGCACGGCGTCACCGGTGGCCAACACCAGGCCGGCCGCACCGTCGTTGATACCGCTGGCGTTGCCGGCGGTCACCGTACCGTCTTTCTTGAACACGGTCTTCATGCCGGCCAGCTGCTCGGCGGTCACATCGCCGCGCACGTGCTCGTCCACGGCGAACTGCACCGTGCCTTTGCGGGTTTTCAGCTCCACCGGGACGATCTGGCTGTCGAAACGGCCCTCGGCAATGGCGCGCGCCGCGCGGCGTTGGCTGGTCAGGGCCAGTTCATCCTGCATTTCGCGGGTGATGCCGTGCTTGGCGGCGACGTTTTCTGCGGTGATGCCCATGTGGAAGTGTTCGAAGGGGTCCTGCAGCACACCAACGGTGTAGTCGATGCCTTGCAGGTCGCCCATGCGCGCGCCCCAGCGGGCTTGCGGCAGCAGGTAAGGGCCGCGGCTCATGGACTCGGCCCCGGCGGCCAGGGCCACGTCGGCATCACCGAGCAGCAGGCACTGGGTGGCCGAAACGATCGCCTGCAGGCCCGAGCCGCACAGGCGGTTGACGTTGAAGGCCGGCGTTTCCTTGGGGATGCCGGCGTTCATCGCGGCGACCCGCGACAGGTAAGCATCCCGCGGTTCGGTAGGGATCACGGTGCCCATGACCACGTGGCCGATGTGCTCGGCGGCCACGCCCGAACGCTCGATGGCGGCGCGGCTGATGGAGGTGGCCAGGTCGGCCAGGGGCAGGTCCTTGAGCGAACCGCCAAAGCCACCGATGGCGGAACGGACGGCACTGACCACGTAGATTTCTGCGCTGCTCATAGAGGCTCCGATTGCGTAGGCATGGCGGGAGCGGGCCAGGCTCTGCGAGAATGGCCGGCGATCCCGGATGGGGTCCGAGTCTAGGCAAAGGCGCTGTTGCAGCCTATGCCGGATCTGTTCAGTCAACCTGGCACTTTTTGCCACTCAGCATAGACAGTGAATACCGCCATGCGCGATAGCGACACGGTCGCCGTGTACTTCCTCAACGCCATGCTCCACGCCCTGCGGGGCCAGCCCGAGGTCCGCGATGCGCACCTGCGCGCGGTGGGCATCGACCCGGCGCTGCTTGGGCAGGCCCAGGCCCGCGTGCCTGCCAAGGCGTTCGCTCAGCTGTGGCTGACACTGATCCACGTGCTGGACGATGAGTTTTTTCGCCTCGACAGCCATGGCATGCCGCTGGGCAGCTTTGCACTGATCTGCCGCGGTCTGATCCAGGAGCCGAACCTGGAAAAGGCCCTGCGCCAGTGCATGGGCAATTTTGCCCTGTTCCTGCGTGACCTGCGTGGCAGCCTGACGGTGCGTGCCGGGCGGGCGGTGATCAGCGTGCAGTCGCAGATTGCCGACCCATCCACCCGAGTCTACGCCGAAGAAACCTACCTGGTGCTGGTGATCGGCCTGCTGTGCTGGCTGGCCGGGCGGCGCATTGCCATCCACCGCACCGAGCTTGCGGTCGCGCGCCCGGCCCAGGACGACGACCTGCTGTTATGGGGGCCTGATTTGCGGCTGGGCAGCGGGCGTACCGAGGTCGAATTCGACAGCGCTTGCCTGCGCCTGCCGGTGGTGCAGGACTTGAGCAGCCTCAAGACCTTCCTGCGCAGCGCACCCCAAGGGTTGGTGATCCGCTTTCGCAACCAGAGCGGCCTGGTCGCCGAGGTGTACCGGCACCTGCGTGCACGGCGTTACGGGCAATGGCCCACCCTGGAGGCGCTTGCCAGGCAACAGGGCATCAGTGCCAGCACGTTCCGCCGGCAACTGGAGCGCGAGGGGCGTTCGTATCAGCAGATCAAGGATGAGGTACGCCGGGCGATGGCGTTCGAGCGCTTGCGTGAGGGGGTGATGAGCGTTGCTGAAATTGCCGAGCAGGCAGGGTTTCAGGAACCCAGTGCGTTTCACCGGGCATTCAAGAAGTGGACAGGGCAGAGCCCGGGGAGCTACCGGGCCAGGTTGGCGGGGCGACAGGGTCAACCGTAAGGCCCTTCGCGCAGGACCGCCGCGCAAGGGCCAGTGGCTCAAGCTTCAGTCTTCCAGGTTTGCCGCCAGCGCCTTGACGCGCTTCAAGTCGCCCTTGGCTACTTTGGCCACCCCCGCGCCATATTCGGCATCAGCCTTGTACAAGAACGACAAGATGATGTGCTTGCTGTCGTCATCGGCGTCGACGAGTGATTGACCGAAGCTGTTCACCAGGTCACGTTGCTCGCCTTTGCTGTAAGAGCGGTACAAGTCACCCGCCTGTTTGAAGTTCTGCTGCTTTGCCATGCCCTGCTGCTGGGTAGTCCCGCTCAACGGTAGTTGGCTATATCGAGCTGAAACCGTGGTGGTGCGTGGCTGCAGTCGGCTGGGTTCGTAGTTGACCATGCCACGGGTGCGCCCGGGGTTGAGCGCACCATCCTGGTTACCATTGTTGACGGCTGCGCGCGGCTGGTTGATCGGCAGGGCCGCAGCATTGGCGCCGACCCGGTACATCTGGGTATCGGCGTAGGAAAACAGCCTGCCTTGCAGCAAGCGGTCCTCGGACGGTTCGATGCCCGGTATCAAGTTGGAAGGCGCCAGGGCGACTTGCTCGGTTTCCTGGAAGAAGTTGCCGACATTGCGGTTGAGCACCATCTGACCTACTCGGCGCTCGGGCACTTCAGGCCAGATTTTGGTGGCATCCAACGGATCGAATTCGAACTGGGTCAACTGCTCCGGGCGCAGGGTCTGGATATAGAGATCCCACTTGGGATAGTCGCCGCGACCAATCGCGCTGACCAGGTCCTGGGTCATGTGGCTGAAGTGCTTTGCCTGAATCTGTTCGACTGCCTTGGGTGTGAGGTTTTCTCGGCCCTGCAAGCTCTGCCAACGAAACTTCACGTAGGTGGCTTCACCTTGGGCATTGACGAACTTGTAGGCGTGGACGCTGTTGCCATCCATATGCCTGTAGCTCCTGGGCGTTCCCTCGTTGGAGTAGAGCAGTGTCAGGGTACGGGTGGCTTCCGGCATGTGCGAGAGCAGATCGAAGCGCCGGGCGTCATTGGCCAGGTTGTTACGCGGGTCGGGTTTGAAGGCATGCACCATATCCGGGAACTTGATCGCATCACGTATGAAGAAGGTCGGGAAATTGTTGCCTACCAGGTCCCAGTTGCCGGTGCTGGAGTAAAAACGGGTGGCGAAGCCACGCGGGTCACGCAGGGTCTCGGGCGAGTGCAGACCGTGAATCACCGAAGAGAAACGGACGAATACCGGCGTCTTTTGACCAGGCGTGAACAGCGGCGCCAGGGTGAGTGCGGAAAGGTCTTCGAAGGCGGTGAATTCGCCGTGGGCGCCTGTACCACGTGCATGGACCACGCGCTCCGGGAGCCGCTCGCGGTCGAAGCGCTGGAGCTTCTGGATCAATTGAACGTCTTGCAACAGCGTCGGGCCTGTGGCGCCGGCAGTCTGGGAATGCTGGTTGTCACCAACGGGTGCGCCATTGTCTCGGGTGAGGGGTTGGGCCAGCGCCGCAGGTGCAAGAAGTGCGGCGCATAACAGAACTGAGGCAGATGAGGGCAGGCGGGTTATTAGCATGGGGTGGCTCACGGCTCGTTATTGGAGCCCCGATGCTAATAACGCCGCCTGGATGACACTGTCAGCAGAGTCCTCCGCGTGTTGTCTGATGTTTCACTCCAGGCAAATCATGCCGGAACCATGGCAAAGCCCACGCCAAACCGGTTCCAGGCATTGATGGTGGCGATGGCCAGGGTCAGGTTGACCACCTCGGCTGGCTCGAAATATTCCTGCAGTGCCTCATACTCCGGTTGGGGCGCACCGCGCTCTGGCAGACGGGTAAGGCTCTCGACCCAAGCCAGCGCCGCACGTTCACGCGGTGTAAAAAAGTGCGTTTCCTGCCACACGGCCAAGGTCTGCAAGCGCGCCTCGGTCTCGCCGGCCTTGCGGGCGTCATTGGCATGCATGTTGACGCAGTAGGCGCAGCCGTTGATTTGCGAAGCGCGCAGGCGCACAAGCTCCAGCAGCGAGTTCTCCAGGCCGCTCTTGGCCAGG
>Ga0213827_1000906_pt1 | contig 19065 bp, 24 predicted proteins | sample MC6MC0898MG_FD_180669 | JGI IMG/M metagenome (GOLD analysis project Ga0213827, IMG submission 180669) | Enriched soil aggregate microbial communities from Iowa State University, Ames, United States - MC6-MC0898-MG | ecosystem: Environmental > Terrestrial > Soil > Unclassified | place: USA: Iowa...
GGTTTCAAAAGCCTGAAAGAAGGCCAAACCGTTTCCTTCGTGGCTGAGAAAGGCCAAAAGGGTATGCAAGCTGCACAAGTTCGCCCAGAGTAATTTCCAGGCGCACTAAAAAAACCCCGTCCATGTGACGGGGTTTTTTATGGGCGTTATTCCTGCCGCTATGCTGTCAGCCGCAGTTGACCCGGGTAATGACCAGGCCAGCATCGGTGTTCAGGTTCAGGCGATCGGAACGGTACTCCAGGGTGATCATGTCGTTCGGCCGCAGGATCCGCGCGCTCTGTGAGCCGGAACGGGTGCGAGCCTCTTCGAGCAATTGTGGCGAAGCTTTTTTGCCGATGGTGAATTCGGCGGCTTTGGCATCACAGCGACCGCTGCCCGCCTCTGCCACTACAGAGTCTTTTGCCGACTCGGCGGTGCTGCTGCAACCGGCCAACATGACCGCGGCCAGCACAGTACCCAATGACGCGAGCTTCCAAGGCATGAAGCCTCCTTACGATAATTAAGCTGAATTCGTGCGACAACCGACCACCATTGAGGCGTTTGGTTCATGATCGCGGCCATCACCTTGCCCTCAAACGCGTCGAGCGCGCAAGTTTGCCTGAGCCATCGCGCCCTGTTCAGCGCACAATCGTCACTGAATATGAACAGGTCTCAATAGACATCAATGTAATCGTAGGGAGGATTGGGCCAATTCTCCTTCAGCGCGTTGAAGATCTGCATGACCCACACTTCATCGCTGGCGGCGATTCGTCCGACGTAACCTGAGCCCTTGGCCCAGGTCTCCAGGCGAAACAGCAGGCCATCGATCTCGCTGCCACCGACAACGCCCGAGGAAATGTAGGCAATACCGCCCTTGGTCACCCGTAATTGGGTGTGCTCATCGTCGCTGGCAGCCGCGAGCAACTGGCGTACCGCCTCCAGGCTCAAGCCATCCGGGGTGTTCAAATCAATCTGCACAGCAGGGTCCTTGGACAGTGATCAAAGACCAAGTGTCGCATAGCCCTCCTTTGATGCCTAAGTCGGAGTGCCAAATGCGCGGCAAAATGGTTAACTCTTCTCTCAGACTTTTCCGACTTCACGAGCGCCATCATGACCACCGTAAGTATCGACGCCGACATCAAAGCCAAATGGCCACAGGGTCATAGCTCCTACAGCCCTGGTAGTCCGGAAGAGCTTGCAATCATCAGTATCGATCTACTGGTCAAGGAGCTGGGGGCCGATGCGGCCCACACCTTCATCGCACAGATTTTCGAGAAGTACCCTTCCGAGCACAAGGGCAGCAGCGCCTTGGAGCGCGAGTAACCCCCGCAGGCTGGCACCTACGGGGACACGTCTTACTTCAGGCGCGCCAGGCGCTCGGTCAGCAGATCGAAGAAGCCCTGGGCATCGCCGCTTTCCACCCAGAAGGCATTTTTCGAGGCCTTGAGGCCGTCATACCAGTCGACGATAGTCTGGCCGAAGGTCGGGCCTTCGCGACTGTCGACCACCACGTTCACGGCACGCCCACTGAACAGCTCAGGCTTGAGCAGGTAAGCGATCACGGTAGCGTCATGCACCGGGCCGCCCGTCATGCCGTAATGCTCCATGTCGCCCTTGACGTATTCATTGAGAATATCGCCCACCAGTTTACTGGCCTGATTGTTCAGCGCGGCAATCTGCTGCAGGCGCGCCTCGCTGGTGAGGATCTTGTGGGTCACGTCCAGCGGCAGGTACGTCAGCTTCACCCCACTCTTTTGCACCACCTCGGCGGCCTGCGGGTCGGCGAACAGGTTGAACTCGGCCACCGGGGTGATGTTGCCGCCATTGAAGTGTGCACCGCCCATCACCACCACCTCCTTGATGCCCTGAGTGATGTCCGGAGCCTGGATCAGCGCCAGTGCCAGGTTGGTCTGCGGCCCCAGCATGGCGATGGTAATGCTGTGGGGCTTGGCTGCACGCAGGGTATCGATCAGGTAGTTGACCGCATGACCTTCGGCCAGCCCGGCCTTGGGCTCATGCACCGCCACCCCGGACAAGCCTTCCTTGCCATGAATGTCCTCGGCATAGATCGGCGTGCGCAACAGCGGCTTCGGCGCGCCGGCATACACCGGCACCTCTTCGCGCCCTGCCCACTCCCGGGCCAGCCGCGCGTTGCGCGAGGTCTTGTCCAGGCGCACGTTACCGGCCACGGTGGTCAGGGCGCGAATGTTCAGTTCTTCGGGCGATGCCAGGGCAAACAGCAGCGCCACCACGTCATCGGCACCCGGGTCGGTGTCGATGATCAGGTCAATCCTGGGTGCCGCGTGGGCACCTGTAGCGGTCAGCAGGGACAAAAGCAGCAGGCTCCTGAGCAAATGATGAATCTGTTGAGCATAGCGGTGCATAGCGCACTCCTTGTGCGTGAATGAAACGGATCAGGTTCAGAACGTCACCCCGGCCACCAGCACGATGTTGCTGTACGGCTGGCATTCGCCAGTCCGCACAATCGCCCGTGCCTGGCGACTGAGTTGCTTAAAGGCCTGGTGACTGAGCAAGCGCCGCTCGCCGATTACCCCCTGGGCCGTCAGCGCCTCGAGCACCGGCAGCGCTGGCGGCTGCTTGAGCAGGATTTCTTCGGCCAGCACGTGGCTTTCCACCTGCATCTCGCTGAGCACCACCTTCAACGTGCTGACAAAGTCAGGGATGCCCTGGGTCAAGGCCAGGTCGATCAATTCGACGCCGGGCGGCACCGGCAGGCCGGCATCGCCGATCACCAGCATGTCGCCATGTCCCAGTGAGGCGATCAAGCGCGACAGGGCGACGTTGAGCAATGGGGTCTTTTTCATGGGGCGCTGAATCCTTGAACGTCGGACAAGCAAGGAATCGAAGGTTGCGCACCGGCACGGGTCACCGACAGCGCAGCCGCCACCTGACCAAAACCAATGGCCTCGGCTTCGCTTTTGCCACTGGCCAAGGCCGCGGCAAAACCGCCGACAAAGGTGTCGCCGGCCGCCGTGGTGTCGACCGCCTTCACCCGTAGCGCCGGGAAGTGCTGAAAACCCTGGCCATTGGCAAACAACGAACCCTCGGCGCCGAGGGTGATGATGACCTTGCCGGCCCCCATGGCGATCAACTGGCTCGCCGCAGCCTTGGCCGTCTCCAGGGAGTCCACGGGCAATCCACTCAGCGCCGCGGCTTCGCTTTCGTTGGGAATCAGGTAGTCGATGTGCCCGTACCAATCAGCCGGCAGCGCAGCACTGGCCGGTGCCGGATTGAGGATCACGGTCTTGCCCAGTTCGCGCCCACGGCGCAGCACGTGCCCCACCGTGTCATACGGCACTTCCAACTGACAGATCAGCACATCGGCCGCCTGCAGGACCGCGTCGAACTGATCGACCACGGGCGGGGTCAACGCGCCGTTGGCACCGGCAACGATCACGATCGCGTTCTGACTGTGGTCGTCGACCACAATCAGCGCCACGCCACTGCTGCCCTCGACCGTGCTGAGCGCCTGACAATCAATCTGCTCGGCCAGCAACGCCTCGCGCAGCTGCGTGCCATAGGCATCGCTGCCGACACAGCCGACCAGCGCCACCTGTGCGCCCAGGCGTGCCGCGGCCACCGCCTGGTTGGCGCCCTTGCCGCCCGAGACCGTGGCGAACGACTGGCCGATCAAGGTTTCCCCGCCACGGGGCAAGCGCGGCGCGCGGGTCACCAGGTCCATGTTCAAACTGCCTACAACCACTACTTTCGCTGGCATGTATCGATACTCATCAAATCGCTTCAGCGCAAAGAGTCAAAGACACCGGACAACGGCGCAGTCGACTCTCGCAGGACAATGCTGGGCGTCACGATCTGCTGATCGGTCGCCAATTGGGGAGCCGCGATCCGGCGCAACAGCACTTGCGCCGCCATCTCTCCCAGTTGCAGGATCGACTGGCCGACCGTGGTCAGCGCCGGGTAGACGTAGCGGCTCATTTGAATGTCATCAAAACCGATCACCGACAGCTCGCTCGGCACTCGGATATTACGTTCAGCGGCCGCGCGCAGCACGCCGATGCCCATCATGTCGTTGCCGGCGAAAATCGCCGTTGGTGGGTTGCTCGCCAGCAGCGTGGCCGCCGCGTTGTAACCGCCAGTGCTGGTGAAATCGCTTTCGAGCATGCGCTCGGTAGGCACTTGCACCCCAGCCTCCTTCAACGCGCGGCAGAAACCGGCCAGGCGCATCTGGGCCACGCTGGTGTGCGCCGGGCCGCCGATGCTGGCGATGTCACGATGGCCCAATTGCAGCAGGTGCCGGGTCGCCAGGTAGGCACCGTATTCGTGATCGATGCGCACCAGGTCCGCATCCAGCCCTTCCAGCCCGCGGTCGACAATCACCATCGGCGTGCGCACACCCGCCAGGCCCTGGGCCAGCCCGCTGTCGCCACCGGCGGAAGCGACGATCAGGCCATCGATGCGTTTTTCCAGGAGCACCCGCAGGTAGCTGCGCTGCTTGTCCGGGTTATCGTCGGAATTGCACAGAATCACGCAGTAACCATTACGCTCGCAGTAGTCCTCGATGCCCCGAGCCAACTCGGCGAAGTACGGGTTGAGGCTGTTGGGCACCAACAGGCCGATGGTCGCGGTGGTCTTGGCCTTGAGCGAGCGGGCCACGGCGCTGGGCACGTAGTCCAGGCGCTGGATCGCCGCCTCGACTTTCAGCCGAACCTCCTCGCTCACCGGTCGGGTCTTGTTCAGTACATGCGACACCGTGGTGTAGGAAATCCCCGCGAGCGCCGCCACATCCTTGATGGTTGCCATGGTTAGCTCCGGCGCCGGGCGCGTTGACTGCGATAGGTGTCCAGCACCACCGCAATCACAATCACGGCACCGGTAATGATGCGCTTGGTCGGTTCAGTGGCGCCAATTTGCGCGAGCCCGGCCGCCAGCACGGAAATGATCAGCACGCCGAAGAAGGTACTGATCACCGAACCGCGTCCCCCCATCAGGCTGGTCCCGCCGATTACCACGGCCGCGATGACTTGCAGCTCCAGGCCGGAACCGGCATTCGGGTCCGCCGCCTCCAGGCGCGAGATCTGGAACAGCGCCGCGACGCCTGCCAGCAAGCCCATCAGGCTGAACACCAGAATCTTGTAGGGCTTGGGATTGATCCCCGCCAGGCGCACCGCCTCTTCGTTGGTGCCGATGCCGATCAGGTAGCGCCCGAACACGGTGCGGGTCAGCACCGCTTGGGCGATGAAGATGATCAGCAGCGCGATGATGAACGACGGCGAGATGCCAAAGGCGATCGGATTGGACAGCCAGGCGAAGGCATCGCCGATGTAGGCGGTGCGCGAGCCGGTCATCTGGTAGGCCACGCCGCGGGCCATTTCCAGCACCCCCAGGGACACGATGAACGAAGGAATGCGCCAGGCCACGGTGATCGAGCCGGTAATGGTCCCGGCCAATGCCGCGGCGGCCATGCCCAACAGTGCTGCCGGCAGGACACTCCAACCCCAGCCGAGGATCGCCACACTCACCGTTGACGCTGCCAGGGCCAGCACCGAGCCCACCGACAGGTCGATCCCGCCGATGATCAGCACGAACGTCATGCCGACCGCCAGCACCATCAGGTCGGGAATCTGGTTGGCCAGGGTGCTGAAGGTGTCGTACGACAGGAAATGACTGCTCAACACCGAGAACAGCGCAATCATCGCCAGCAAGGCACCTGCCAGGCCCAGGTAGGTACCCAGGCCGTAAAAGTTGCCACTACGTTTGCCAGCGGACACTGCAGTTTTCATGGAAGATCCCTAGGCGCTGCTTCGTTGAGCAGCGCATCACGTTTTTGGTAGCCGGCAAAAGCGGCGGCAAGCAAATCATCCTGGGTCCAGCTGGCGCGTTCGAAGGTCTCGACCAGCCGCCCCGCCGACAGCACGCCGATACGGTCACAAATCAGCATCAGTTCACGCAGGTCGCTGGACACCACCACCAACGCCTTGCCTTGGCGCGTCAGGTCGCCGAGCAAGGCATAGATATCAAACTTGGCCCCGACGTCGATACCACGAGTCGGCTCGTCGAACATCAACACCGAACACTCGCGCTCAAGCCAGCGGCCGATCACCACCTTCTGCTGGTTACCGCCGGACAGCTCGCCCACCAGCTGGGCCGGACTGGAACTGCGAATGCGCATGGCGTCGATCTGCCGTTGCGCCAGTGCGGCCTCCGCCCCCGGATTGACCACCCCGCCCCTGGAAATTTCCGGCATGTTGCCCAAGGCGATGTTGGCGCTGATCGACTGCGTCAGCAGCAGGCCCTCGCCCTTGCGGTCTTCGGTGATCAGCGCGATCCCGTGCCCCACCGCATCGGCCGGCGAGCGGATGCTCACCACCTGCGCAGGAGAACCCAGGGCCACCGTACCGCTGTCCGCCGCGTCGGCACCGAAAATCAGGCGCAGCAGCTCGGTACGCCCGGCCCCGATCAAGCCGGAAATCCCGAAGATTTCCCCGGCGCGCACCGTGAAGGACACATCCAGCACCTTGTCCGCCCGACTCAAGCCGTTGACGGTGAGCGCCGCAGCACCCAGCTGCCGTGGCCCCAGGTCGATCTGTTCGCCCAGCTCGCGGCCGACCATCAGGTTGACCAGTTGCTCGCTGTTGTAATTGGCCATCGGTTCGACGCAGACCAGTTGGCCGTCGCGCAACACCGCAATGCGCTGGGCCACACGCGCCAGTTCTTCGAGCCGATGGGAGATATAAATGATCGCAACGCCCCGGGCTTGCAGGCGACTGATCTGCTCGAACAGCATCTCGACTTCACGGGCCGTCAGCATGGCTGTCGGCTCGTCGAGAATCAGCACATGGCAGTCGCCAATCAGGTTGCGGGCGATTTCGACCATTTGCTGATGACCGATGCCCAACTCCCCCACCAGCGTGTCCGGGTCGATTGCATCGAGGCCGACCTGCGCCATGGCCTCGAGCGCGGCACTGCGCAGGCGCTTGCGACTGATCCAGCCGCCATTGCTGGGCAGGTTGTCGAGAAACAGGTTTTCCGCCACCGATAAGGTCGGCAGCAAATTGAGCTCCTGCATGACCATGCGGATCCCCAGGGCTTCGGCCTGGGCACGACTGCCCGGGCGGTACGCCTGACCCTGGAACTGCATATGCCCGGTAGTCGGGGTGACCAGGCCGCCGATAATCTTCGACAGTGTGCTTTTACCAGCACCGTTCTCACCGGTCAGCGCCAGCACTTCGCCGCGCATCAGCGTCAGGTCAATGCCGGCCAACACCGGTTGTGCATACGTCTTGCCGATACCGCTGACCGCAAGGACCGCGCTCGAGGCACTCACTGACATAACAAACTCTCCATGCACTCGCCCGCACGGGCGAGCGCCATTGTGATGCCAGACGGGTTATTGGGTGACCAGCTCAACCGGCGTTTCGATCACGCCGTATGGGCCACTGTCGACCTTTTCGCCCTTGAGGATTTTCAGCGCGGTTTCGATGCCAAACACCGCCTGCTTCGCCGCGAACTGGTCGGCGGTGGCCAGGACACGACCGTCCTTGAGCATCGGCTTGATGGCATTGATGTTGTCATAACCCACCACCTGCACTTTGCCCGCCTTGCCAGCTGCCCGCACCGCGGAAACGGCGCCTACCGCCATGCTGTCGTTACCCGCCAGCAGGGCCTTGATCTGTGGGTATTCGCTGAGCATCGAGGAGGCGACCTGATTGCCCTTGTTGATCTCCCAGTCACCGGATTGCAGCGACACCACCTTGATCTGCGCTGCCTCCATCGCATCCTTGAAGCCCGCGGTACGTGCCTGGGCGTTGGTGGTGGTGGAAACCCCTTCGATGATGCCGACTTCGTCACCCGCCTTGAGTTGTTTGGCCAGGTATTCCCCAACCAGGCGTGCGCCCTTGCGGTTGTCAGGGCCGACAAAAGGCACGCTGATGTTCTTGCTCTTGAGCACATCCGGGTCGAGCTGGTTATCAATGTTGATCACGGTGATACCGGCGTCGACAGCCTTCTTGATCACCGGCACCATCGCCTTGGAGTCGGCAGGTGCGATCACCAGCGCGTTGACCTTGGAAACGATCATCTGCTCGACAATACGAATCTGGTTGGCGGTGTCGGTTTCGTCCTTGATCCCGTTGGAGACCAGGTCAAAATCGCCAGGATGTTCTTTCTGGTAGGCCTTGGCGCCATCTTCCATGGTCAGGAAGAACTCGTTGGCCAGGGATTTCATGACCAGGGCGACCTTGGGTTTTTCAGGGGTGTCGGCGCAAGCCGAAGAGAGAGGCACAGCGGTGGCGGCGGCAGCCAGCATAGCGACAGCAAGAAGACGTCCAGCGAATGGCAGCTTCATGGGTTCACTCCGATCTTATGATTATTGTGAGCAACGCCGGCAGTGCCACAGCCATGGCTGTTCTTCACGGGCACCACTGCGCAAACGTTTGCGTAGACCGAACTATGCGAACCCTGCCGCTATTTGTCAACGACCGGCCAAGGCCTGGATACTCAAGCGGTGGTATTGACCAACCCGCCCGACGAACCTTTGCCCAGCTCCTTGGCCAGGGCCGCCGCGGTTTGCATCAGCGCTGCGCTGGTCGAGGCGATCTGACCTTGAATGCCCGCTACCACCGTCGCCTTGGCTTCGGGCGTCGGATAGGACGCTGCCTGTGCAGCCGCCAACTGCGCCTGTTGCTTTTGCAGCAACGCCTGCAATTCCCTCATGCGCTCTTGCAGGGCCTGCACCAGGACACTGCCGCCGGACTCTTCGGCGGACGGGCTGCCCTCGGCCTGTAGCCTGGAACTGACCACCGGCTTGCCCGCGCCCTCCTCCTCGACCGCCAACACTTCGCCCGAGGCATTTGCCAGCGTCTTGTCAGACGCCTGGACAACCACCAGGGGTTTGTCGCTGACACGAACCGTCAGGCCTGAGGTTGAACCGATTGCAGTGGTCATCTGAGCTCCTTGAAAAAATGATCCTTCAAGGAACATCGGCCAGGGCAGCGTTTTCTTGAGTGCCATCCTTGGCCAGCGATGCAGGATGCTTCCGTAAACCATGTAGGATTTTTCGGACAACCGAACACTTCCTGTAGATTTCGTCGGAATTCCGGACACGCCTCGTTACACCAGCCTCGTAAAATTATATTTAGTTGTTATAAATCAACAACTTACAAGTTAATCGAGTCTCCTTCGCGACTGGTACAAATCCTGCTCTAACCCCCTACCCCCGGCATACAGATCGGCCTGGGGGAATCTAGATGAACCTGCATCAGCACCGTCATCACTATTAGAGAGAAAATAATGAAATCTGCCTTCAACACCCTTGTTCCGGGCGCCTTGGCCCTCCTGCTGCTTCTGCCGACAGCCCTGCAGGCAAAAGAAGTCGCCAACCAGCAAAAACTGGCGAATGTGGTGATCCTCGCGACCGGCGGCACCATTGCCGGCGCTGGCGCCAGTGCCGCCAACAGCGCGACCTACCAGGCCGCCAAAGTCGGGATCGAGCAACTGATCGCCGGCGTACCCGAGCTGAGCCAGGTGGCCAATGTTCGTGGTGAGCAAGTGATGCAAATCGCCTCCGAGAGCATCACCAACGAAAACCTGCTGCAACTGGGCCGCCGCGTGGCCGAGCTGGCTGACAGCAAGGACGTCGACGGCATCGTCATCACCCACGGCACCGACACCCTGGAGGAGACCGCCTACTTCCTCAACCTGGTGGAAAAAACCGACAAGCCAATCGTCGTGGTCGGCTCGATGCGCCCAGGCACTGCCATGTCGGCAGACGGCATGCTCAACCTGTACAACGCCGTCGCGGTGGCCGGCAGCAAGGACGCACGCGGCAAAGGCGTGCTGGTGACCATGAACGACGAGATCCAGTCGGGTCGTGATGTCAGCAAAATGGTCAACATCAAGACTGAAGCGTTCAAGAGCCCATGGGGCCCGCTGGGCATGGTCGTCGAAGGCAAATCCTACTGGTTCCGCCTGCCGGCCAAGCGCCACACCATGGATTCGGAATTCGATATCAAAACCATCAAGAGTCTGCCTGACGTAGAGATCGCCTACTCCTACGGCAACGTCAGCGACACCGCGTACAAGGCCCTGGCTCAATCCGGCGCCAAGGCGATCATCCATGCCGGTACCGGCAATGGCTCGGTGTCCTCGCGCGTCGTGCCGTCCCTGCAAGCCCTGCGCAAGGATGGCGTGCAGATCATCCGTTCTTCCCACGTCAATGCCGGCGGTTTTGTCCTGCGCAACGCAGAGCAGCCAGACGACAAGTACGACTGGGTCGTGGCGCATGACCTGAACCCGCAAAAAGCCCGGATCCTGGCCATGGTTGCCCTGACCAAGACTTCCGACAGCAAAGAGCTGCAACGGATGTTCTGGGAATACTGATTGAATGCGTGCGGCCCGCCCGGGTCGCACGCTTGCCCTCCTGATCCGCCCGCCCGCGCGGGTCAGCGCCAGCCCTGGCGCAAGCACTGCAAAAAAACCTGCCGACGCACACCAAAACGCAAAACCTGTGGTCTGAGAGATCTTCTTGAAATTTAAGCAGTTGCGAAAATGCTTACAGTTAAATACTGTATGCACGTACAGCTTAATAAGGACTATCCCGTGGCCACTTCCCAAGCAAACAGCAACCCACCCGGTTCTTACGAACGCATGGGGTTACGCATTCAAAAAATCATCAACTCGCCGAACGCGCAAAAAGCCAAGGCTGCACTGATCTTCCGCCTCCCCGATGAGCCGGTCGATGAGTGGGAACGCCTGCTTGAGGAAATCGCCGAGAACGACAATGTCACCCTCGCCCATCGCGACGACGGTGGCGTGCAGATTTTCTGGGTAGTGCCGAAGGAAGACTGAGTCGATGATGGTTCGTTGTTTTGCTTTGCTGTTACTCCTGGTGGCGGCCAGCGCACACGCGCAGGCGCCACGTACGTTTAACGAAGCGAAAAAGATCGCCTGGACGCTCTACGCACCGCAGTCCACCGAGTTCTACTGCGGCTGCAAGTACACCGGCAACCGGGTCGACCTCGCGGCCTGTGGCTACGTACCACGGAAAAACGCCAACCGCGCGGCACGTATTGAATGGGAACACATAGTGCCGGCCTGGCAGATCGGCCACCAGCGTCAGTGCTGGCAGGAAGGTGGGCGGCAGAACTGCACCCGCCATGATCCGACCTACCAGCGCGCCGAGGCCGACTTGCACAACCTGGTGCCCAGCATCGGCGAGGTTAACGGCGACCGCAGCAATTTCAGTTTCGGCTGGCTGCCGGTACAAAGCGGGCAATATGGTTCGTGCCTGACCCAGGTCGACTTCAAGGCCAAGAAGGTCATGCCGCGCCCATCCATCCGCGGCATGATCGCCCGCACCTACTTCTACATGAGCAAGCAGTACGGCCTGCGCTTGTCCAAGCAGGATCGGCAATTGTACGAGGCCTGGAACAAGACCTACCCGGTGCAAGTCTGGGAGCGCCAGCGCAACCAGAAGGTGGCTTGCGTCATGGGTCGCGCCAACGAGTTTGTCGGTCCGGTGGACATGAAACTCTGCAGTTAAGACAAAGCCCGGGGTATAACGCCCCGGGCCTTTGACGAGCTAACCTCCATCCTTGTCGTAACGCCAGTACCCCATGAGGTTGAGCAACTGCCGAGGAATCTGACGCTCAGCCGGTCACCACGGGCCCGACCAGTGTCACGCGTATCAGATGCGGCTTAGGACCTGCTTTCGTTGCAGGGCGGCGTCGAACACTGTGTAAGGAGCAGCGCGAGCCATGGGGACCTCTCCCTGAGGGTGATGAGTCGTTATCCCTATAGACGGATAACGCCGCTCACCCTTTAGGCAGGTTTTACTGAACGCTGCTGTGCTCGATGACCAGGGTCTCGATATTCTGTTTCTTCGCCTTGACCAGGGCGGCGGCCACCTGAGCCTGGCGTGACTCAGCCTCAGCCTTGGAATTGAAAGGCCCTAGCAGCACCCGTTGTTTGCCGTCTTGCGTGACGACGTAGGAAACAAAGCTATGCTCGATCAACCACCCGGTCAGATCGCTGACAGCTTGCGGAGTCGAACCTTGCACCAACACATCCCACTGCGGCACAGCGACCTCTGCCGGACTGGCCACAGCCGGTGCCTGGGGCTTCTTCGGCCCTTGCCCGGCCTGCTCACCGCACCCGGTCAGCGCCAATACCGCGATCACCCACATCAATTTGCGCACAGCTTTTCCCTCTGAATGCCAAAGGCGCAGATCTTATCACTCAAAAATGCCTCTCAACCCAGGCAAACAGGGGATAAAACAACGAGAATGATGATTGCAGCCTCTGTATAGTCGCACCCCGGGAATTAATGCAGCGTCTACGCGTCACAAAGAAGCACCCAAACCGTGACACTTCGCACTAATCTATACGTATTACCGACATCTGTACGTGAGTCAGGTGCCCTACAAAGCTATCAAGGAGAAGATCATGCTGATACTCACCCGCAAAGTCGGTGAAAGCATAAACATCGGTGACGACATTACCATCACCATTCTGGGCGTTAGCGGCCAGCAGGTCAGAATCGGCATCAATGCCCCGAAAGACGTTGCGGTGCATCGAGAAGAAATCTACCAGCGCATCCAGGCAGGCCTGACTGCCCCGGAAAAACCGCAAACCTGAGCCTGAACAGCAATCAGTAGCCAGCCTGCTTTTTTAGTAAGGGCTGGCTAAAGATTCTGCGCCTTCCCAACAACGTCGATACTAACGGGATAACCCCAGACGACGCTGTCAGCCGATTCTCTTTTCTCCCGTCGAGACCGACGCCCGTCCAGGCCGTCAGCCGAACGTCACTGCGCGTGCCATGCCCGTGGCGGCTACCACCATCAGCACCATCAACAACGCCTCGACATGACAGATACGGGCAAACAGCGCTGTGCGCCTGACATCGATCGGAGCCTGCCGACCCAATGCGATCCGCCATTTGATCAACGCCAGCATGGGCGCAATCTCCAGCAGCAAAATGATGATGAACATGCTCATTTTCTGGTGGAACAACGGCTGGTGCAGATAGTAGTCCGTGCCCTTTTCGTAGCCGCCAAAGGCCCGCAGCCCTCCCGTCAACAACAGGATGATCGCCATGACGCCCCAGAAGTTGTCGGCCAGCAACACATTGCGGGCACCGCTGCCATCGGCCGTCACTCGTCGAAAAGCCGTGGCACGGGCCAGCACCGCCCACAACGCGAGGGCATAGGCCAATAGATGAACAGCCGCAAGCAACCAGTGAACAGCCATGGTTTGACTCTCCTTCAGGACGGAAAAAACAGCTGCGTCAGTAGTAGTTCATCGCACCGGACTTCGCCTGCCAGGCGCCAATCGCTACACCAGATCAATCCCCCTAAACAAAAAGACTTGTCCTACATCCTGGCAGGGGTAACAGACCTACGCTTGCCGGACCATTCCTGCAAGGCTTTGCGACACTTGTGATCATCTACGCTGCCACCGCAATTTCCACCCTGGTCGTCATCACGCTCGGCATGGCCGTCTGTGGCTGGTACCGCCATCTGCACCATGACGAAAACGAGCCGCTGCCTTCCAGCAGCGAGCAGGTAACCCTTCGGTAAAAACGGTTGCCCATCGGAATTCCGGCCCACGCCCTTGAACTAATGGCAAGTTGCCGCTATTGCTTAGGCTCACGATCACGCGGGTCAGAGGAGGCGAGCATGGTTCCAAGATTTGTTGTAGTACCCGCGATTCCTGCCCAGACCCAATCCTTGCGCGCAGGCCAACGCTCGTACTGCAAGGCATCCCCTTGCGGATTTGACCTCTACGACAACCAGGACAAGCTGCGCTTGCAACAAGCCTACCCAAGCCGCCTGGAGGCCGAGGCCGCGTGCCAGCGACTCAACGCCGAACGCCAACCTCCGCTGACGTCGGTGCCCCTCAACTGCGACAAAGGCTGTCCGCCAAACGCCTGACCTGCTCAGTCGCAGCCTCGCGAGCAGGTAAATCCTGCGCCTCGCCCAGAATGGTTTTCTCGATAATCACCGCGTGGGAATCACTGATCCCGATAAATTGCAGCCAGGCGGCCACGTAAGGCTCCTGGAAGTCAAAATACTGTGCCGGAGTACTCGACTGCGGCGAAAAATCCAGGCCGCGGGCGTAGACCACCACGGCCTTCTTGTTGTGCAGCAAGCCATACAAGCCACGCTCGGGGTCGAACCCGAACAACAAGTCTTTCTGCGACACCAGGTCGATGAAGTGCTTGAGCTTGTACGGGATACTGAAATTCCACAACGGCACGGACAAGACCAGCAGATCCGCGCGATGCAGCGGCTCGGCCAACGCCCTCAAAGTACTCCAGGCGGTTTGCTGCGCGGGCGTCAAGGCTGTGCCCGCGAGCCCCGCGTACTTGGCGTCCATAGCATGCTGATCAAACTCCGGGAGCGCCATGGCCCACAGGTCGAGGGTGACGATTTCGGTGTCCGGGTGATGCTCCTGATAACGCGCGATGAAACTGCGGGCGACCTGCAGGGATGCCGAGCGCTGTTTACGGGGGGAACATTCGATATGCACAAGCCTAGCCATGGATGACCTCAAGGATGGGAATCTGCAGGGCATTGCAACATAGCGTCGCTTGAAATATAAATCGTGATTAATAGCTCAATTGATCACGAATTTAACTATGTTCGACATCCTGCTACTCAAAACATTCGTCACTGTGGTCGATGAAGCCGGCTTCAGCCGCGCCGCCGATAAACTGAGCCTGACCCAGTCCGCGGTCAGCGGGCATTTGCGACGCCTGGAAGACCAGGTCGGCAAACCGTTGCTCAAACGCACCACCCGCTCCCAGCAACTGACGCCCGACGGCGAACGCCTGATCGCCTATGCCCGCACGATCCTCGCGCTGAACCGGGATGCCTGGGCGGAACTGACTCGCACGCCCTTTCACGGGCGACTGCGGATCGGCCTGTCCGAGGACTTTGTCGAGGCGCGGTTGTTGCGCACGCTGCAAGCTTTCGCCGCGCAGTACCCGGGTCTGGAAATCGACCTACAGGTGGGCATTCCCGGCACCTTGCTGAACCAGATGAAACAAGGCCATCTGGAACTGGTGATCGGCTCGGTCTGCGAAACCGACGAGCCAGGCCAACTGCTTTGGCAAGAACCCCTGGTGTGGGCGGGCCCGGCACAGCCTGTGACCTCGCTACCCAGCCCCCTGCCCCTGGCGCTCTTCCCGGAGCCGTGCCCCTATCGCGAGGTGGCGCTGACACGCCTGGCCCAGGCGGGCATCCCCCAGCGTACGGCAATGTCCTGCACCAGCACGGCCGGATTGCGAGCTGCGGTGTTGTCCGGTTTTGCCCTGGCACCGATGGCGGCCAGCCAATTGGGCCAGGGGCTGGTGGCGCTGGGTGCCGAGCATGGCTTGCCGGAATTGCCTGATGCACAGTTCCGGCTGTTTGCCGCGCCTGAAGCGGATCGACTGATAGTGGCCGCGATTTCGCGACTGATTGTCGAGTATTGCGCGGCGCGCAGGGAGCCGTAACAGCCCAGCCTTGCCCCCTACAGGGTGATGGATGTTGCCGGATAAAACAGCGTGTTGAGCACCAACAGGATCATCCAGAAACCGATTTCCAGAGTTTCCGTAATCGGCTGGATACGCTTCACCGCGCCATACACATGCACCACGAACATCAGCGCGAACACGACAAAGAGGATGTCGAAGGCGTAGCTGAAGCTGGTCCCGGTGGTTGCAGAACGCAACATCGCCACTTCCACCACCAGGATGAACGCCCCCAGGCAGCGGCCAAAATAGATCGCCAGGTGCTGCTGTTCGGGGATCGTCCAACGCATCGCCCGAGCCCAGGCAATAGGCGCGATAAAGATCGGCAGGGCAAAAAACAGCGTGGTGACGATCATCAAGGTGGTGATGTAGTACTGACTGTATTGCGCGTAGTGACCGAGCATGGCGGACTCCTTTTCCTTGAGGGCAGCCTCTGCGGGCTGAAGCGCAGAATTGCAGCCACCAGGACCGTCGTCCAATGTAAAGGGGTCGCTCAAGACCAAAGAGAAAGGGTCTGGGTAGGAGGGATGAGTACCAAAGTCGCGCGGCCAGCTCAATTGTTCTCACGTCACCCGCGTTTTGCCCTGCGTCAAAGCCAGGCTCAACAGCACCGAAATCAACAGGATCCCGCCGACTATGCTCAGCGACCAATGGATCGGCATGTGACACCACGGCGCTAGCAACATCTTGCTGCCGATGAACACCAGTACGATGGCCAGACCATACTTGAGCAAATGGAAGCGGTAGGCCATGTCGGCAAGCAGAAAATACAGTGCGCGCAGGCCCATGATGGCGAAGATGTTGGAAGTGAACACTATGAAAGGGTCGGTGGTGACGGCGAAGATAGCCGGGATGCTGTCGACCGCGAACACCAGGTCGCTGGCCTCGATCAGCACCAGCACCAGGAACATCGGCGTCGCCCAGCGCAGGCCGTTCTGGCGCACGAAGAAGCGCTCGCCGTGAAAGCCGTCGGTGATGCGAAGATGGCTACGTAGCCAGCGCAGCAAAGGATTTTTTTCGAGGTCTGGTTGCTGGTTGGCGAAGACCAGCATCTTGATGCCGGTGATGACCAGGAAAGCGCCAAAGACATAGAGCAGCCAGGCAAACTCCTGCACCAGCCAGGCACCGGCGAAAATCATGCCGGCACGCATGATGATGGCGCCGAGCACGCCATAGAGCAGGACGCGGCGCTGCAACTCTGGCGGCACGGCGAAGTAACCGAAGATCATCACGAAAACGAACATGTTGTCGATCGACAGCGACTGCTCGATCAGGTAGCCCGTCAGGAATTCGAGCGTTGTACGCTGCGCCACTTCGATGCCGAACATGCTGCGCAGGTACCACCAGAGCAGGCCGGCGAAGACCAACGCCAAACTGCCCCAGGCGATGACCCACGCCAGCGCTTCGCGCACCGAAACCCGATGCGCCTTGCGTCCACCGAAGACGAAAAGATCCAGCGCCAGCATGGCGAGAACGAACACGATGAAGGCCGCCCACATCCAGGATTGGCCGACACTGATGGCGGTCATTTAACTATCCAGGTAATCGTACAAACGCTCGATCAGCTCGAAACCACGGCATTGGATGAGCATCGGTATCACCGTCTGCGCATTAAGCGGCAATGGGCTGGAAACGTTCATGCTAACGGGCATGTTGCATCAATAAAAATCGTTTATTCGTTGTTGGTTGTTCGTTTTTTCCGAAGTATGGATTCAGCTGCTCAAGGCCGGTAATGCAGGCGTATATTGATAGGGTCGACCCAGGTAATTGAGGCAATAAGAGATCATCAAGGGTGTGACAAACGAAAGTGCTGGGGGCGCTAGTGGATAACCCGGAGTGTTTGGAGGTGCCACATGAGGAAGTATCAACGACTCTTGCTGATCGCAGGCCCAACCATGCGTCACTCACCCGCGATGGAGCGCGCAATCGCACTGGCCGATGCCACAGGCGCAGCGCTTCATATCGCGGTGTTCATCGAAGACTTCGACCTCATGCGGTTAATGAGCAACAGTGAACAACTTCGCGAGTTGTGTCGGCAGGAGAACCTGCAGTGGTTGACGGATGAGGCCGACCTCATGCGCAGGAAGGGCATCAATGTGACCACCGAAGTGGCTTTGACCCGCGACCCGCTGCAAGCGATCCTGGAACATGTGGCTCAAATGCAGCCAGACCTGGTAATCAAGGACGTCCATCATGAATCAGCGCTCAAACGCGTCTTCGTCACGCCTTTGGATTGGCAGTTGTTGCGCGAATGTCCGACACCTGTACATCTGGTCAGCGAAGTCAGGTGCCCGCTTCCCCGGGTGATCGTGGCTGCGGTTGACCCATCCCATCCTGAGGGTCAGATCAGCACAATCAACGACAGCGTCATTCTGGCGGCGAACGAATTGGCGTCGCAATGTGATGCTGAGTTGCACATGCTGCATGCCTACGAACTGACACACACACATTTCTCTGATGCAGGTGCTGGCGCCGTGACGATGCCAGGCTTCAGCACCGACGTGCGCCGGTCACTTGAGAAATGCTTCGTTGCCTTGGCTGAACGCTACGGTGTGCCACCTGAGCGACAACACTTCATTGAAGGGCCGCCATCCAAAGCAATGGTCGACTTTGCGACTCATACTCGAGCAGATGTCTTCGTAATGGGAAACACCCACCACCAAGGGCTGGGCAAGCTGCTTGGCAGCACCACCGAGCATGTTCTGTATCAGGTGCCCTGCAGCGTTTTGGCGATCAAGGCAGGAGCAGATCAATGAATGAACAGTCAGGTGCAAGCCCGAAGAGCCGGCATATCCAGTGTTACAACCAGCCCTCCACGTCGCAGTCAACGACAAGCCGGTCAGGAACGCCATCGATCTACGCACAATGCTAGGCCATGCACCCATCGGATCGTTGCAGAACTTGAAGCTAAGGCGTGATGCGACATTTCTGGTCGCTAGCGCCCAGATGCAAGGCCCTGCTGTCCTGCTGCCAATCGTCTCCGCGTCAGCGACCGCGGCTCCTGCTGCCATTCAGAAACCCACCGCTGAACCCGCAAAAACAGCCAACGCCGTCAATTACTGCTACGCCTACCTGACTGTCGGTGAAGAGCCTGGATCGACCTGCAGTCCGGTGGTTGAAGTGAACGATGCCGATGGAAGCGGCTCGGTGTTTCAACAACGGCTGAGTCGCTATGTGGAAAAAGTAAAGCAATCCCAGCCTGGCCTTTGGGGGGATTTTGAGTATGCCGATATGATCAAAATGCAGAACGCATTCATCTATCAAATGAAGCCAAAAGGCAGCGTTGGTTCGTCAAAGCAAGATGCGGGACTCATTTGCTATGAGTCTCTAGCGGATGCAAACGCCCAACTGAAACGGTCGCAGAAGAATGACTCGTCGCTAAAAATTGTACGCTGGCCGTAGCGAGTCCAGCGTGGCGGGCTCGTTTCATCCTGAAACAGGTGTAAACCTTATTCAGGACGGAACGCAGACAACAAAAAAGGGCCCACCTTTCGGTGAGCCCTTCTAGACCGCCCAGCAGAGCGGATTTTGTTTGGTAGGCGCGATTGGACTCGAACCAACGACCCCCACCATGTCAAGGTGGTGCTCTAACC